>Ga0181464_1000687_pt2 | contig 11296 bp, 3 predicted proteins | sample InSIn2gowninarea_FD_119074 | JGI IMG/M metagenome (GOLD analysis project Ga0181464, IMG submission 119074) | Clean room microbial communities from NASA Spacecraft Assembly Facility at Jet Propulsion Laboratory, Pasadena, California, USA -... ...
ATATATATATATATATAATTAAAATGTACATAGTATCTGATACATCTAGTTCCCCTATAGAAACATTGACCTATAGAAGGATCACGAGTGTGAATCCTAGATCAATACTTATACTAACTCCTAGATGCTGATACCATATCCATGGTCTGAATAAACTGTAAAATATGATTATCATTTACCAAAATTAGTTCATGGATCCTCCTTATCTCTTGCTAATGGATGGCATGTGGAAGAGACTGCAACATCTCTATTTTTTCCTATAGATGCCCTATCTATTGATCTCAAGTAGCTAGTTGCTCCTACAAGCTTGAAACCTATGCCTATAAAGTCTCCACCTAAACCTCCAACCTTGTATCAAAACATAAGTAAAGGGTTAGTTTATTGTAACATTCATATAATAGGTCAACCTACATAAATTTGCATTCAAATAGATATACCTAAAGTGTAAGCTAAGGAAGCAATAACTACAGATGTAGATGATACAAAAGGATCCAAAGCTTAGGTAGGAGATGGTGGACTGTCAATATCCATTTGCTCCTCCTCATCTTCCTCCTACTCTCCCTTTAACTTCTTTTCCTTATCCTCATCAAGGCCTAATGGTATAAGCTTCATTGTATCCCACCAATACCTATAGCCTTGGGTATGTTGATAGTGCAGAGTTAGCACCCTAGGGACATGGTTCTCTAGATCCTACCACTCTGCACTCCAAGTAGGCATGGCTAGAACTCCAACCAAAATAGCTTGATATCTATAATACCTAGCCACATTTGACCAAACCTTAGGAATAGGTATATCATGCATCAATCTAAACTGACATAGTACCCTATTTAGATGAAAAAATTATAATAAGATATGACTAGAAATTTGTAATCCACATGTGACCCTAGATGTGATATGGATTCATACTCCATGATAAATCCTCACCTAACTCCCCCTAGATTGGTAGGTCAAAATAAGGATCCCATGTGATGTCCTCCTCATCCAATAGGTCCAGCAGCCTCTGATATTTCTCAACTCCCTGTGTGGAATCCATGCTTTGGGTTGTCTACCATTAGAACCAATGGGTCATGTCTACATGAATAAATATGGTAAAATAGATCCTATCCATGTTAATATACTCAGTCCCATTCCTATAGGATAAACAAATGGGCAACAATCATACCTCCCTTCTTCATAAAAATTAAGCTATGAATATCTTTATACAATATAGTCAAAATGCATGGTGCCCATGCATATCTCTCCCTGCAGAGATATATCCCCCACATAATTAGAATCATCCATATATGGAAGTACTTGTGGTTCTTATAGCTACACAGGATAGTATTGATAAGAACTGCAATGTATAGTTGAAACCATTGTATGTTTTTTATATCCTCTAAGGGCATATACAAGGTATCATGAAGGAATTCCCCCTTCTTCCACTATTGATAGTCTTGGATACTTGTAAGCCAATGGTAGTGCTCCTCCATCTCCTCTACGGAGAGTGTAACTCTTTGCATCAATGTACCTTTCATGAGTACCTGTAAGATGTGATGAATATCAAATAAGGTGATAATGATCTCACCTGTTGATAAGTGAAATTTGTTGTTATCATCCAACCAATGCTCCATCAAGACTTTCAGGAAGTACTTATCACATGGGATGCAGGAAACACCCCTCATGTAACCAAGTTTGGATATAAACTCAACAACCATATCTATAGCAGGGATTCATGGCTTGCATCTCATCATATATGCATTATCCTGTACCCATTGTAAACATACAAATTATCAATGACTAAGTAAATAGGTTATAAATACAATTTATGAAATCAAATGAAGTAAAATCTAACATTTCCTACTAAAATGAAAGAATTTAAGGTTGATTTTAAAAAATTTAAGCTTTATAACACATTATATCCATGGAGTCCCTAATAAATGCATTTTTGAGAAAAAAATTTAACCCATCGATGACATTAAGATCCTAGCGACATCAGATTAAAGAGCCCATTTTCTAAAAAAAATAAAAACTCATTAGCTTTGTTCCTAAATTCATGGTAAAAATGGGTTCAATTTTATCCCATGCACATAAAACACTAACCCTACATTTTTACACCCTTAATTTCGATAATTCACAAAAATTAAGCAAAACTTGACCAAAATAAAAATTTGATCCATAAAAAACAACCATATGCATACTAAAAATAATAATTTGAAGAAATTTTTAGTACTTCATGTACCTCAAGCAAAGAATGAATAACAAGAGCCCTATGGCTCTAATGGGAAGTAATATGATGGGTTATACTAATAATAGATCACAATCTAGAAATTGGTAGCACCTCTTCTATCCCTCACCATCTTGAACTAGCACTAAGAAACTTGAGGACCAGAGCTTAGGGTTGCCATATGCAAAAGTGAAAATTATATGTCAATTTGCCTATTTATAAACTAAATTGAACCCCTTTTGTTAATAACTATGTTAAACCTTGCTAAGTTTTCCAAATTAAGGCTCTTTTCATCATCAACCTTGTATGTGTCTGTCTCTAATCAAATTTTCATCTCCTTTAGCTCTCTTAAACCATGTGATGCTGCTAAGATCCAAGTGATGTCATTGGTTTTAAACCCTCCATTTGAGTGATTTTCTTTCTATAAAATTCAAAAATCCTTTGCATTTAACAAAAATGAGACTGTCAGTACATAACTAATCTAAATTTATCAAAAATCCCTCTTAGGGAAAATTGGTCAAATTTAGTATCAATTGATCATCAAATTTTGAAATACCTAATTATGTTGTAAGAGACACAACATTTTCATCTTATTAGTGCAGCATAAAAATTAAGAAGTTTTTATTTATAGAAAATCGATGCCCTATTCTAGCAATGTTGATGTAGTGTTGGCAATGTCATTGGATTATCAAGATAAAAAAAATTATTTGTTTTAGCATAAATGCTCATTGTCTATGGTAAGTTCATGGAAAACATGTCTCATTTCTCAGGTTACATCTCTTTTTATAATTTTTACATATTTCATGCTTATTGTTTCTCATCCAAATATGGTATCATTCTTGTTGATTCATATCATGTTTTTAGAAAATATTGAGTATAATGTGTTGCATATCATAACATCTCTTATATGTGTTATTTATCATAAATATTTCAAATACATTGCTTTCCATTTTGTAAACACTTATCATTGTTAATTAATACTTGTCCCTACCTATATAAGTGCATCAGTATATGCTTTTATATCATGATTACTGGCTACACTTTTTTATCAATGCATGTGAACAATACTAATGCATGTCTCTACATATCATAACTTATCATACTTTGCTAAAATATATTTTGCATAATGTTCACTTATCAAATATCACGTACCATACATTCTTGGTCATATCTTATTATAATTTTTTCATCTTATGCTTATCATATATTAAAAATGATTTTCATATCATGTTATTGCTCTTATCATTGGCTTCCTCTCTAAGGTAAGGGCACTCTTATCATTTGAAACCTCTATAAGGGAGGGTCATTCTTATCAAAAATTCATGGAAACATGGTGGCTTGTAAAACAAAGTCGATCATTATTATCATTTTGCATCTTTGTAAGGAAGGGTCATTCTTATCAAAATCCATGGCAACATGGTGGCTTGGTAATCCAAGTTGATCACATAAATTGGTAATCTATCTTCATAATCTTGGTGGGTAATCCACCAAGGATAGGTTTGATATCTTATCCTTCACATACTTTACATATTATGATGTTTAATATCTATATTTGAGATATCTCGCATAAAAATTTTCTTGTCTAAGTTTTTTTTAGGTTCCTTTTTTTTTGCCTTGGATTGCTCCTATGATGAGATGTTCATCATGTTGTAACCAAGCCAAAGAGGGGGTATAATAGTGATGAAAAATTGAGGCATATAAATCTACCACCATGAAGAATTATTTTTGGAGTATTTTCTTACTTATCTTATTATACTTTGAATTTATGCTTTGATTATCTTTTGTTCCAAAAAGCATCAAATCATATTCAAAGTGGGGTATTTGTTAACACCTAAAAAAAAAATTTAATTTAATTAAAATACCCTTTTAGGTATTTGAAATATTTTATTTAATTAATTAAATAAATACTCTTATCATTGTGCATACTTATCTACCTTTATATTTTATGATAACAAGTCAGTTCAGCATCACCATAAGCTCAAGGAGGAGCCTTGGTACTAAACCTGCTATATATAAAGGTAGAAGGTTTATGCATATGTAATTATGATATGATCTTGAATACTTGATAGGTGGTAATATACTTGTATCATTATTGATCGGTGTTTCTAAATACCACCTATCATATCTAGATTTTGTAATACATTAAGCTTTGCATTCCTACGATCTTTTCAATCCATTTGCATATGACATTCCAAGTATGAAAGGTGTGATGATGACATCAAGTGAAAAGGTGAGGCATTGTAGAAAGGTAACCAGGTGATGTCACTAGATCCTAGCGCCATCATTTAGTTGAGATTGGATTGGTGGTTTATTATTTGAAGAAGCTTATCATTTGTCCCCTTTCAACTGAATATCACCTTCGTTCATCATGACAGGTAAAGTATAGGTTTGTATCTTTCGTAAAATCTAGTTTGATATGTCAAGGTTAATTAGATCATTGTGATCATATTCATTATTTTGATTTACTATTATTTCATGAAAATTTGATTAAATTGAATATTATTAAATAACCCTAATTATTATTATTTTGGTTATAACAGGATTTCTATCTTGGAATTTGTGTTTATTTTTAATAGGCCTCTATTTTTTATTTTCACAGACAAGTTTCTAATTTAGTTTTTCTAATATAATTTAAAGGGAGTTGGGTTTTATATTAAATTAGAAAATAATTTTATTGTTTTATTGTTTATTCTTTTTAAGTTTTAAAAGTGAATTTTGATTTTATTGTTTTAAAATGTAAATGATATATATATATATGAAGAGTTATTTTTAATGAGGGTTTGTTTATTGTGAATAATATATTATAAAAAATATTATTATTTACATTTAATTATTGATAGAAAATAAAAAGAGTTATTTTATTTTTATGAAAGAATTAGATTAAGTAAAGTTTCTTTTAATCTTCAAATATTATTTTATTTAATAATAAATGTTAGATCAAACTAGTAAAAGGATTAAAGAAGGTTTTTTATTTGTGTGATCTTGTTATTCTCTTATAATAGGAAAATACTAGATCAAGATAAACAAACTTAGGGTAAAAAAAAATTAATATTGTGAAATTTATTTAGTTAAAAATAAATTTAAGTGAGGATTTACTTTACCCTTGGAGTTGTTTTATAAAGATAGATTCGTGTATTTTTACTTGAAATCTAAAAAAATAGAAAAAAGTGTTGTGTGTGTGTATTTCTTTCCTTTCAAAAGCATGTAGTTGAATTTTAGGAAAGGAAAGGTTGTTCATATCCAAATCCATTATTGAGCTACTATGTTTTCAACTCAAAGGTGATTGAGCTTTCATAATTGCATTATGAAGAACTATGGAAAATGGATTATATTACTTTGTGCCTTCATAGGCTTGTAAAAGAATTATTTACACCATATTGTAGGTGATTGTATGAAAAAAGGAATAAGTATTAAAGAGATATTTCTTATGAGTAAAATGCTTTCTTATTTAATAAAATGATGTTTACAAAATGGATGAGTTTACTTAGATGTGATGATGCATAATTTATTCATGTATGAAATATTGTTATTGGTTAAATTCATTTGAATTTACTTTATTTATTATGCAATACAATGAGATGTTTAGGACTTAACTCTCTCGCCTAAAAGCATCAATCTTGGGAAAGTAGTTGAGGTTGAGAAGAGATCATTAATAAACCTAAAAATAGAGATCGTATAATATCTCTAATAAAGGGAATGATTTATTTATAAATCATAGTGGGTTTTATTAATGATATTTAAACTTAAGTTGAAACTTAGTAGAATAATTAATTAAGGCATGATTATTCATCTCGAGGATATGGATTATCAATGTGAGTTTATGTTGAAATAAGCAAGAAATCCTCATTTGGGTTTGAATGGACCTTGAAGTATTTAAATTATTGTAATACGATGATGGTCATAAATACAAGACTATATGATACCACCAAGAAATCATTAGATTTGAGAAAAGGTTATTAGTGAGTTATGTAAAACAAACCTTAGAGGAACATATATTTAAGGCAATCCATTTGAAGTTATTTAATGAGTTGTGTTAAATAACAAGCAATGGTAAATAGTCAAAAATATTTTTAGACTTATAGATGATTTAGGTTTGAACCAATGCCAGCAAAATTATGACTTATAGTTGATAGGGTTCACAAGTATCTTACAACTCATTTTAAAATAATTTCTTTCAATTACTTGGTTTAAACTTTTAGAAAACAAATTGTGCTCACCTCTCAAGTATTATGGGATGGGTGTTAAAGTTAGTATTTTTGTATGAGTTTATAAAATAAGGTCCTTATGTATTTAGCCACTACAATTCCCAATCATTCCAATTCTATATAATAATATAAGAACCATCTCAATTGAAGACCATTAAAAATCTCTCATATAGGTACTATAATTGTAGTTGATAAGTCATGACTATTTACAAGGTAAGATTCTAACCTTGACCAAGGAAAAAGATAGGTTGAGCAAAAAGATTTCAAAAATTGAGGAGAAACAAGTAGAAAAATAAGAAATATAATTAGAAACAAAAGGGCTACGAAATTCCATGAAAAATATGGTAGAACTATTTAATCATACATTAAGATTTAGACACACCACCACCATGATTATATGCCTTTATCTTAAAAGAAATTATTTTCCTCTTCCAAATTTTCAAAATCATTTCTATTCATCCTCATCTAATGAATAATAAATAATAATTTCAATACATTTATATCTACAACACTCCCTTTCAACAACACTTTATACTCAAATTGTATTTACATAATTATCTTCTTATATATGACATAGAATGGAATCCTAAACCATGGGTTGGATATGTCCAACTAAAAGCCTATTTCTTTACTTTGAATAATAAGGTTAAAAATTTCATTGAAGCACAACATTATGAAGTTAAGGAAATCATAGAAATATTAATACTTATTGCTTAACATTATTACCCTATAGCCATAATGGAAAATTTTATAGAGGGGAATCAAGAATATCATTGAAAATTTAAAGCCTCGTACATCCAAATTAAATCCATTCAAAGAGCACATGACACATTTGGAAATTTTTGTGAAGGTGCTTTAAGAGGTATCATGGAAAGATTCACCAATTTTCCTACTATTTTAAAGAAAACAAGACCCATTTCTTGGCCCAATGTGAAAAAGTCAACTTTTAGATTTCCTTTTTATCTACATATACTAAAACCTTGTACATATATAAAATGGTGTCGATCCAAATAATACCATCCCTTATTTATGGTATCCAATTCCCTACTATGTGCAAAATTTGGCATTGATTTAGTAATAATAGTACAGATGGGAGGAAAGATGGACAATTACGAATACTATCATCTGAATGCAAAGAGATAGATAAGGGTTATCAATTTCAATGATGTGACATAAATGATCCATGGATAATATTTTGTATGGATACATACAAAATATGTGACTTGGGCGGGATGGTGAGCTCCTATATTTTCCTTATTTTGAAGACCATTTTTCTAATTTTTATTTGTTGTATAAGTACTTGATCATGAACCTAACTCCCTTTTTAACCTATAAAATGATGAATGTGTATATTTTGTTATGGTTTAGAAATATAATACAGTTATGGTTTGAAATGAATATTTTTTATTATTATGTTTAATTTTAAAGTATGTTTATTTTTGTAAGGGTCAAAATAAGTAATAATGGAAAATGATTAGGTCATACATGCATACTGTAGAACCTAAATACTCTTTCTAGGTTGGTTTATTTTTTCCTTGCTGAATTCTACTAAGCATCTATAGTATCACATAGAAGGGTATCTTCCCACCTATCTAACCACTTAACCCAACCTATTTGTGTTGCATCCATATAATTTTGTATATATATATATATTTAATTACCCACCAAACTTGTTAGTTTACAATAGAACATGTCCATGATGGTTCATGGACATATGTTCTATATAGATGATATGAATAGGATTTCAAGAAACTTCCCTCGGTAGTTAAACATTAGTAAGAAGAGAAGATGTATTTTTTGAACAAATAAAATAAATAACAATAGCATGAACTCCTCATATTCCATACTTGTTATACCTAAATTAAAAATTGTATTTCATGAACAAATTTTATTGTAGATCAATCTAAATAAATTTAGAAGTTATTTGAAGTTTAATTAGATTCTTATTTTCTTAATATCCTTAATTTTGAAATTATTTCTTTAATAAAATATAAATAGAATACCACCAAGGAGTAATAAATGGAGGATTTTATTTTCATTCCCTCCACCTAGTATAAATCTAATTTCTTTCTTTAACAATAATAGAGAATATAGAGATATGAAATAATATACAAAATAGATACATAGGCAGAAGAGAAGAAAAAAGAGTGAACTTTGATAATTTAATATTTTCTAGTATGTATTATTCTTCTACATGAATAAAATCATTTCTTAACAAAATCTTGAGTTCTTCCTAAAGGGAAATTAAGACTTATTGGTCATTACATTACAGATCCACTTGCACCTTTAATTAAGACAATATTTTTCCGTCCTTACTATTTTTTTTATTATAAGTATATTTCTCTCTCACCATATTTTTATATATTTTATGATGTTCCATGTATTTTATAAAATTATGATTTTTGTAAAACCAATACGTGAAACTCCATTTCTTCAAGACTATTACTTTTAGCATTTCATTTACAATTCATTTTTTTTGTTGAATAATGATATGAATTATTCTAGGAATCCCCTCATGATATCTAGTAGGGTAACCTTTTAAATCCTCTACTATTAAGTTATAATATTTTTCCTATAAACTAGAGCAACTATCCCTCTTACTCCTTGGCCAAAGAAACAATAATAATAATGATAAAATAGTAATAAAACACATAATAATGAGAGGCAAGAGATTAACGTGGTTCATCCAATGTGGGCTAGATCCATGGAGAAGGTTTCAACCCTTGTATTCATTAATCATCCAAGTGCTCCAAGAAATAAACCAGTAGCATAATCTTGCCCCAAACCATTACTTTGGCATACAAGCATAACCTCACAAGAAATCTCTTAAACCTCAAAACCTAGAACATCAATATGATAAAATAAAATCTCACAAAACTACATTACAACCTCAATCCAAATCCATCAATTTATAGGAGAGCTACCATTCATATTTGGACTCAAAAATGTTCAAGGAATCTATGGTATAGTATCCCATCTTTACTATAACCCCCAATTATGAAATTATGGTTTGATGAGGTGTGATTTTAACTTCCCAAATTGAAGTTTGACATCCTTTATTTTTTGATTGACCTACATTAGATTGATTATCTCACCTTGATCAACCTTAATCATATCAAATAATACTCTAGCATCCAAAATATCTCCATCACTAATTGTCATATCAATTTGTTGATCATCCTACTTATAACTCTAGGATCAGAACTCTAAGGATCGATCAAAAATAGAATCATGGAAATTCAAACTTATCTCATAAATCACGTTCCATAGTCAACAATATCCCACTTGGAGACTAATTCCACTACATTACACTACAACAAGGGTTGAAATCTTCTCATATTGGCATTTAATCCTTAAGGCCAATCAAAGTTGAGCAAAATCCCAAAGTCTCCTTTGTTAAAACTTACATGAACATATAAACAGGATTTTATGAAGTATGTATCTTCCCCAAATTTATTGAACCACCCTCTAATTTTTATCGAATGAATTGTTATCAAATTTTGGTGTGTTTATATCTTGAATAAAAGGTTGAGTTATTTGTAATATGGATAACACTTTGACTATCACTCTATAGATTTGCATCTTCTTGCACCTTACCCAATTACTCTAACAATATTTGCAACCAAATTAGATCCTTGATATCCTCTGTGGTAGAAACATATTCATATTTTATGGTAGAGAGAGTTACAACTTGTTGGAGGTTAGAGATCTAACTAACCATTGTACCACTAATGGTAAAGATATAATATGTAGTGCTTTCCCACCATCGAGATCATTTATCATATCTGAATCAACATAACCTTGCAAAAAAGCATTAAAACCTGCAAAACATAAAGAGTAATGAGAAGTACCCCTAAAATACTTTAGAATCCACAAAACTACTTCCAATGATCCTTTCCTGGATTGTTCATAAACCTTCTTACAACTCCTATTGCTTGTTCTATATTTTTTCTGGTAAACACCATTGCATACATTAAAGTCCCAATCATTTAAGCATAGGGAACCTTAGTCATATACTCTTGGTCCTCATTTATCTTAGGAATTATATATTTATTGATTTCAAAATATCTTTCTCATAGTATAGTTACAGGTTTTGCATTCTTCATATTAAACCTTTTTAGCATGTTTTGAATGTAATCTTTTTAATTTAACCTTAGCATGTGGTTTTTTTTGTCTCTAGTAATTTTCATTCCAAGAATTTATTTATCCTCACCCAAATCCTTCATTGTAAAATTTTTAGCCAACTTTTCCTTCAGATCAAAATTATCATGCATACTAATTCCTGCTACCAACATATCATCCACATACAAAAGAAAAATAACATAATTGCCATTGTTTGTGTTCTTAAAATACACACAATGATCTTATTGACATCAAGTAAATTCATTAGTTACCATGAAAGTTTCAAATTTAAGTTACCATTCTCTAAGAGCTTATTTGAGTCCATACAAGATCTTTTCTAACTTACACATATATACCTTTGACCTCAAAACCTTGAGGTTGATGCATGTAAATCTCCTCCTCAAATTCCCCATAGGGAAAAGTTGTATTTTCATCTAGTTATTCAATAAATAGATTTTTAATAGCAAAAATACTCAATATTATTCTAATGGAGGTCATTTTTACAACCAAAGAAAATATCTCATCAAGGTTTATCCCTTTCTTTTGATAAAAATATTTTACTACAAGTATTTATTTGTACCTCTTTTCACTATTTCCCTCTTCCTTTAACCTGTATAGCCATTTATTAGTAAGTTCTCTTTTGCTTTTAGGAATCTCAACCAAACTTCAAGTTTAGTTTTGAAGTAAAGAGTCCATCTCTTCATTCATGGCTGATGAAATTAACCCTTTCTGAATTAATCTCTAGTTTACTAAGATCTCAAGAAGG
>Ga0181464_1001623_pt1 | contig 11280 bp, 12 predicted proteins | sample InSIn2gowninarea_FD_119074 | JGI IMG/M metagenome (GOLD analysis project Ga0181464, IMG submission 119074) | Clean room microbial communities from NASA Spacecraft Assembly Facility at Jet Propulsion Laboratory, Pasadena, California, USA -... ...
CCTACTTCCTCGCTCACCGCGACCTTTGGAAGCCTCTCGCATCCAAGCTCATTCCCACCCTCTTGCTCGGCATCAGCACTCCCATCCCTTCCCTTTTCCATCCCCTTCCATCAGCCATCCATCACCCTTCCACTCCACCCTACTCCTCCCAAACAACACAAGTAACATTCCCCCCTCCCACCCACCTAGCCACCGGCTTCCCCACCGTCCCCAACGCCACATCCCTCTCAAAAACCACAACGCTCCTATCATATTGCATGCCCACCGCCAGCAAATCACCAAATTTATTCAAGGAGAAATGGCGGGGGAACATTCCTCCCGAAGGCCAGAGTTGTATGTGTTTTAGTGTGCCGTCTTTTTGGAGGGAGAAGGTCGAGAGGGAGTCGGAGGGGATGGAGGTGGTGTTGTGGGGTGAGGATGAGGGGGAGGGGATTTGGAAAGAGGTGTTGTTGCGGTTGGAGATTATTAGGAAACGGTTGTCTGGCTGTGTTTTGTGTAAGTAAAGAATTGGCAGAGATGGTAGGGATGATGAAGACAAGGGTAGTAAAAGAGCAAAACTTACAGTAACCGCAATTTCCGCCGCCGCATTTCCCTCAGGAACAACAAGATCACCATACGTGCTCGTCTCAAACACTTGTTTAAACCCCATACCACCAATTTTCGGATACGAGACTTTGAACGACGTAACCGTATTCGCCAATTCGGAAACCAAAAACATAAATGTGGTTGCTTGGGTCCCCACCACACCATACGGTTGATAGAAAACCACATGTCTAGGTCCACTACCAGGAAGCACCGCAAATGGTTTCTCAGCAACAAGATCGCCAGATCCCGCATCGATGGAAAAAATCCTGATCAAGTCGGCGCCTAGATCGGGAACAACGATGAACTTTCCAGTAGGATCCAGCACGGCTTCATGTTCATGAGGAGCATCCTGTCTTTCAGCATTAGGACCAGGTTTTGTCAAATTGAACAAAATATCCTGTTGGAAGTCGAAAGCAGCGGTGTGGTTGGCGTCCAAATTCCAAGTACTGAGTGCACTGCCTGAATAATGTGCGAGAGCAATTGATCTCTTTTCTGCAGGGTTGCCGTAGATGACGCCACTGACCGGACCGCTGATGGTTTGTTCGCGGTGGATTTTGTGGAGGTGGCCGGAGGAGTTTATGGTGAAGGAGGTTAGGGAGCCGTTGGTGACTTCGAGGCCTTCATCGAGGCAGTAGAGGGTATTGTGATTGGTGTCCAGAGTCAACCATGAAGGGTTAGGCGCGCAGCCCGCGTTGGCGGAGGTTTTAGTCAAGGAGTAATGGCCGCCATGTTCAGTCAACTCGAGCGTGGAGATGTTGCCAGAGTAGTCGGAAACAAAGAGGTTGGTAGCAGTAGTGAAGCTCACCGCAGCACAAAGCTGAAACGCACGACGGACAAGCATGTTCAGAAGATGTTGATCTTGGAGAGAAAAGTGATGAACAAGAGAAAGAAAAAAGAGGCAGTGTCACCTACTTATGTACAGTACTTATATTGACCCACATCCATGCAGGCACATGCTTGCTCACCATTCCTGAATCTGGGGCGCTTACAGGTAAACTAGCAGGCTTACGCATAGTGCTGTGGACATGCTGCATTCAGCCGCCTGTAACAAGCACAAGACATGAGTGATGATGCCGAAGATCGCATGAAACACAAGGCGGAGGGAGGTCGGAGCGGGGTGACAGGCAACCAACCCGGCTGGTGGGGACGTGCTTGGCGCGGAATGATGATCAGCAACCATGCCAGCGACTTCGCACGAGCCAGTGACATGATGGTCAAAGCAAGCGACGCGTCAAGAAAGAGGGCAGTGTACGGAGCTAAAGACATGGAAACGTGGTATGGTTTGGATTGGATACAGGAATGGATTTTGCTTCTAGGACCGAGATGTTCTGTGGTAATCGGGCCATCTCTTCCTCAACAACGGCTTAAGGCGTCAATACCAAGACGACAAGACCGTGAAAGTTCCTTAAATGGCCTTCTTACTCTGGTCTCTCAGTTGAGCAGTTGACTGTCTGTCGTTTCCTCTCGACTCGAGATCGGCAGCCCAAAGAGCAGCACCAGTGGTGTTGGTGAAGGCGAAGAAGACACCAGCAATAGGGACAAGCTCCAACAGAGTAGCAACAGTACCAAAACCAGTGTATGCGCCCTGTCTCTTCTCAACCCACTCATCCTGACGAGCCTTGTTCATGCCCTTGAGTTGGAAGTATCTAGAGTGAGCAGCAGGACCAGCGCGCTTGCCCTGGAGGAGGATGAACATGACTGTACCAACAACGGGGATGAAGTTGAGAGGCAGGTACATGACGTATCTGATGATGGCGCTGGGTGCGAACTTGGCGAACGGCTTCTTGACGAGTTTACCAAGACGACCAATGGCATCACCACCACGACCGACCTTGCGCTCCTTGGAGACGAGCTCAGCCTCGCCCTTAGCGACCAGAGTGCCGTCGAAGGTGTCAATCAAGCTCTCCTCGACGAGGAAGGTCTTGGCGAGGGTGTTGAAGATAGTGCTGCTCTCGTTCAGGCACAGCAGCGCGGCATTGATAGCGGCGAGAGGGCCGTTGAAAACAGCGAGTACGGCGGCTTGAGGGAGGTAGCCGAATACGAAGACACCGGCGAGGGTGCTGATGCCGAGCAAGAGGGTGGGAATGAGCTTGGATGCGAGAGGCTTCCAAAGGTCGCGGTGAGCGAGGAAGTAGGCGATGCCCTATACGACTGTTAGTACTGTGAGGATGAGCGCATGGGGAAGGAAGTCCATACCCTGATGGGGTACAGGTAGGCTCCTGACTGAGCAGCATCGCTTGCCAGGTTGGCGACTCTCTGTGCCTCCTCACGGACGGTATCCTTGACTTTGTCTTGAGCAGTCATGTTTTCTGTCGATTTGTGTTTGTTGCAGAGAAGAACAGACGGTGCAGAAGCTGCTGGTTTTGTTGTCGCGCAAAGGTCTGGCATGGTGTCCTCTGACCAAAATAAAACGTCACTGATGTCATGGCTGAACCCGATGCGGGGAGCTGCCACAGCTTCCAAGATCGACTTGCAGCTATCTTCTCCCTTTCTTCAGATGAATATTCCGCATAGCGAACTGATGCAAGCAATATGTGTCTGATCATGCATAATATAATTTCTCGACCTATCATCTCCCCTCAAAGCCATACCGCTGTAGCAGCAGCCAGAGTCTTGCCATCCTCACCCACTAATTGCCTTCTCGCAACCTCGACAATCTTGTTTCCATCAAAAGCCAAAACAAACACGAAACCTTCCTGACTGTCCGTCATAGCTAAATACTCGACTCCCTCTTGACCTTCAACCATAGGTGCAGGCTCGACAGCATTGGCGATACCTCCGCTCGTCGCCGTTTCAAAGATATCGAGTGCCTCTCCTTTCAATCTCCCATCTTCATCCAATGCGAATACCGCAACATAGCCTTTTGTCTCCTTTTCCAATCCTCTTGTCGATGCGTAAAGATATCTTGGTGACCCAGAGACCGGTCTGCTTAACCGTACTTCGTCCGCCCAATACTTCTTCTCGTCCTTGTCATCCGGAATTATCCTTGCACCAGATATCAGATTCAAATCTCCTGTTTCCGAAATCGACAAAGCGTCCACATAACAGCTATGTTCCTCGACCGAATATAGGATCCTTCCGTTGGGGTGTGGCCAAGTATGTCTAGGTCCATCATTTCCTCTACTCGCAATCCACTTCTTGCGGTCCTCCAGTTGTCCTTCATTGCCAGAGACCGAGTATGACCAGACACAGTTATGACCGATATCCGCAATGTATATGACCTTCCCGTCAGGAGAGAGATCAACCGAGTGGGAACCATGGCGAAGGCCGCCAAAATCTCCATGTGCGACGCCATTCCTAGCTCCGTCGTTCTGATTACCCTGGTCCCTGAATTCTAGGTTTTGAAGCAGAGAACCAATACTGCCGTCCTTGTTGATAGAGAAGACTTCGCCAGTCGGACCACCTGCTGAATAGAGCGTCGTTTCTGAGCAGCAGACATACCCACTCATTGCACGTACTGGTGCTGAGTTGAGGGGCGTCAATGTGTGGTCATCTTCAATGCGGTATGAGGCTACTGCTGGCGGTGATGCCCAGACTGTGGTGTAGAGGTGTTTTTTGTCTGACGACAGTGAGAGCCAGGAGTGCCCGCCTATCGCTTCGGAAGTGCTGTTGATCTCCAATTTACACTTTTTGGCATCTTTGGCTGGGGTAAAGCGAAGTGTAAAGAGTTTGGATGTATAAAAAGTGCCGACTAGAAAATCCATGTTTACATCCAAATTCCAGATTCAGGTTGTATGGTCTACTTCGGATGAGGTCAGAAAGACGATGAAAGCAAGAAGGTGTAAATCGCTTTTGAAGAATGGCGTAGGGACGTTTTTGTTAAAAAAGTGATGGCATGGCTTTCGGAAGTGGGCATCTGGCCGAAAAGTGCATCTTCCGAAGAGGTGCCCCTCTCCGAACGTTTGGGGCTGGACTCGGCTTTGCAGTCGTTACAGTTCAGGCAAAATATTTTGCCGATGTTGAATCATCAGATCTGATAACGAACTATTGGTGACTTTGAGCATCATCACTGCAAGACTGCTACGATGAGTGCAAAGTCCACCTTGAGCATTGGTTTGCCTATTTTTCCGCCTTGAATATCGCCTCGCTCGTAGAATCACACTCTTCGAGTGCGGTCGAAGGATTCGTTGCTAACAAGATCGTCCCGAGAAAGGCACCGCGAGAGTGGGCAGTACACCTGATTCTGGTATCTCTTCCGAAACTTATGGTTCGGCGTATTGAAGCTTTCAGATCACATGTTTTGATATGGCAGCCCAGAATGCAGATCGCCATGCCACATGTTCATGTTCCTGGGGCGGTACAGGATTACCTTCCAGATTGGGGTCTTGGGTCTTTCCCGAAAGATATGATAGAAACAAGGCGTGTGAAGGTTCGTCGTCCAAACACTCGATCTTTTTCATCAGTCGCTGGTACCAGCATGTCTCTTGATGTTCCTCAGTTTGCGGGCTTCTTTGTCGGCTCTCCTGGCCTGGTTCATGCTGCCGCCCATACTGGACTCTTCGAAGATTCTCTTTTGTAGACCGCCTTCGGAAACTTCGTCGAGGAGAAAGCGGCCCCAGAGACCGTTTCTCCAGCGTTGTATCATCCACAAAGCAACGGCCTCGGTATCTGGTTCACCACCTTTTTGCAGACGACCAGTCTTATGTGCAATGGCATTGAGCAGTTCGATGATGTCGTTCGTAGGTGGACAGTATTCCTTGTAGAGGGTGGGATCGATCAGGTTGACACGATAGAGGAGATAGTCGGCAAGAGTGGCAGGTGGGATAATGGTGTCTTTGACATTGCCGCACAGGGCGAGCTTCAGCATGGCTTCGGCATCGGGAACGTAGGGAATGAAGACACCAGGAGTATCGAGCAAGTATACGCCCTCGCCATCCTCTGTACTGTCAATGATCTTGACGCTTGTTGAGATCTTGCGCGTGACACCTGGCTGAGCGCCTGTGTGTGCAGCTTTTCCCTTTCCGACACCTTCTTTTCGCAGAGCGTTGAGCAGCGAAGATTTTCCAACATTGGGCATGCCAACGACCATGATGCGCGAACCGGTCAAGGATGTGCTGTTCTCGAAGTAGCGACGAGCGAAGGCTAGGACTTTGCGAATGTCCTTCTTGTCTTTGTGGTCGGAGAAGAGGACCTCGGAGGGTTTGTGCCATTTGCGAATGATGTTTTCTCTCTGCAAACCATGTTAGAGGATGGCGGGTAAATGGACAGAGGGAAACTAACCTCCTTGTCAGCAGGCTTGTTGTTGCTACCCAAGTCGCGCTTGGTATAGATGATGATGCGCTCGCGACCTGCCAGACTCTGTTCGAACAACGGGTTACGTGAGGTTAGTGGAACTCTGTAATCACGGCACTCGACAATCAGGTCGATTTGCGACAATAGCGTATTCATCTTGGACAGGCCAGCAGCATGATGACCCAGGAAGTATGATCTAGGGAGGGACTCTACAGGCGGGAATACCGCTCGCGCTTTGAATAACGCTGCCATTGTTGTCGCCATTTGGATACATCTTGCCTTTGGCAGCTTCGAGACTTTCTGTTTGGCCAGGGTCCACAAATGTTTTCGGAGAAGCTTGGACCAAGCTTGCCATGACGTTGCCGAAAACAAAGACAGACTTCCCAACTCATCCACTCTGCCGTCCAATTCATCCTCTATAACACAACGTATCGGTATCCATAATAAGCATGAGTGTGCCATTGATACCCAAATCTAGAGCGTTGGTAACACATGGAGTTTTCTGGTCATCTTCCTTTCGAGACCCTTGATCACGCTTATTTAGCGACGTGTTGCACCGATAACACGCTCAATACCCGAGTATAAATACCATGTCTTCTGCACATTGGATGGCATCTTCTCCTCCACAGGACACCGTGCAGGAAAAAGCTCCGGAAAACATGCCTAAATCATCCTTACGGTTGTCATCCTTGCCACCCATATTCATCTCCGAGTCCCACTTTAAGGACATTAACGAGCTGCATCGCCTCGAAGATGATGTTGTCGAGACTGGAGGCCTGTTGTCTTACAATCTGCATGAGGCAAAGATTGTTCTGACCAGAGTCCTCAGCAAGAAACGCATCACAATGGATCTACGATCCAAAGACTGCTACACGGAAGAAGTCCTCGTTGTCAAAGATGTTAGTGTAGCGGATACTGGAACAGACCCCGCAGCCGGGCACAAAGCAAAGAGAGGCAAGCTTTCGGGGGAATATGAGGATGGAAAGAAAGACACCGAGGAGTCGATCCTCCACGAAGTCAGCACCGACTCGGAAAACGAAGACGAACACAAGCCAAAGAACAGGTCTACCAAACGCAAGCGTGTTGGTTCTTCGGTCGAGCAAGATCCGAACAAAGCATACTTTTCCAACCCGTACATCAAGGTCTTGAAGTGGGAATGGTTTACTGATTCTCAGAAACAAGACCGTGTTCTGCCTATCGAGCCATACTTGCTCTACCAAGGACGGATTATCGACAAGCCTGAGGACCCAAAGACACCAGGCAAAGGGTCCAGCTTTACTGCCAGGACCAAAACACCACAATCAATCCTGGAGAGGGCTAGAGCGGATGCTGAGAACGACACTTCTTCACCGGTACAACAGCGTAGCAATCGCAAACTCGGCCAGATAGGCGGCGGCAGAGTTTCTGCGCCATTCCAAACTACGCCACACTCCAAGAGAGCCGCTCTTTTACACCAGACGACCTCGGAGCATGATCTAGGCCAATCGTCCGACCTGCCTGAGATGCCCCCTTGGGTCCAGAACGACGTCAAGTATGCCTGCCAGCGCTCAACACCCGCTGATCCACCCAACGCAGCCTTCATCGCTCAGCTTGATAAGATCAAGTTAGCTCGATTGCTCACCGGTGATGAGATTGGCGTAAGAGCATACAGCACCAGCATCGCAGCTCTAGCCGCCTATCCTCACAAGCTCAGTACTGGTCGTGAGATCCTACTCCTACCCGGCTGTGACGCCAAAATCGCAAACCTCTATGTCGAATTTGCAAACTACGGCAAGATTCAAGAAGCCGAAGACGCCGAAAACAACGAAGAGCTCAAGGTGCAAAAACTCTTCTACAACATCTGGGGCGTAGGCGCCACAACAGCAAGAGACTTTTACAAAGAAAAAGGTTGGAGAGACCTCGACGATGTGGTAGAATATGGCTGGCAAACCCTCACCCGCGTCCAACAAATCGGAGTGAAATACTACGATGAATTCCTTCTCCCCATCCCTCGCTCTGAAGTCGAGAATATCGCCGCTACAATCCACAAACATGCTGTCAAGCTCCGCGACGCCGGTATTCAGAGTCTAGTCGTCGGCGGCTATAGACGAGGTAAAGAACACTGCGGCGATGTCGATATCATCATCTCTCACCCTGACGAGAGCAAGACTTTAAACATCATCACCGATATAGTAGCGAGTCTGGAACAAGAATCTTGGATAACGCATACCCTCCTCATCAGCACAAAAACCAGCGATCGCGGACAGCAAACCCTAGCCTTGAATTCCTCATCCACCCACGGCCACGGTTTCGACAGTCTAGATAAAGCCCTAGTGGTCTGGCAAAATCCCCACTATACCCCCTCTACTTCCAATCCCCCCAACCCGAAACCCAAAAACACAAATCCCCACCGTAGAGTTGATATCATCATTTCGCCGTGGAAGACTGTGGGATGTGCCGTCATGGGATGGTCTGGAGGCACGACATTTCAACGCGATTTACGTCGTTACGTCCGCCAAACTTATGATTACAAATTCGATTCTTCGGGGGTGAGGGATAGGAAGACGGGGGATGTTGTTGATGTGGACAGTGAGGCTGGGACTATGGAGCAGGCGGAGAGGAATGTTTTTGGGGCGTTGGGGTTGGAGTTTAGGGAGCCCTGGGAGAGGTGTACTGGTTGAAATTTGTGCGAGGGGATTTTGGGAGGTCTAGTGGGTCAAAAGGGTTTGGGAAGGTTGGAAATCTTTATCATCTCGTGATCTTTTTGAAGTGCGGATTTGGGAAGAAACACCAATAGATTTTCCTCGATTGAATGACAACTCTCGCATCCATTTTCCAACCCTTTTCCATAAACACTGAATGAACGCTGGAATAGATCTTTCATCGGTCGTGTAGAAATAGTGTTTCGTGGTTTCCAGCTACTGTTCTCGTCTGCATCAAGCGCCTTTCAAAAGCAATTCGTGTACGTAAACCCCATGCCGTTGCCATATGCGTGTCTCGTATAAACTCCTCATCAACCCCTTTCGCAATGCCTTGCAACCCATCAAATCATAAACGTGATGTCGACTCCTAAGCTGAACACGCAGCTAACTCTGCGATGACCAATATGACCTTCACCTCTTTAACAAATTCATCGAACTCCGGGCCTACGAGCACCGATTGGAATCCCTCATCATCGGTCTGGGAGCACCTGGAGCTATTCTACGGCCTGTAGATGTCGACTGCTCCACTAATATTGTCGACGCGGGTCTCCATGCCGTCAAGTCTGCTGCGAAGTGTCCTAACTTCACGCTGGAGTTTGTCGACCAGATTGAACAGATTGTTCATGTCGCGAGCAGACACCTCATAGCGGTCGTGATTCTGATATCTGTCGTCGTTTCTTGGTTCGTGGGAATCGTAATACTGGCGAGCGTCCATTTCGCGCCGAGCAGAGCGTGCGCTGTCGCCATTCGCGCCGTTTCGTTCCCTCTCTGGAACAGAGCCTGGCACGTTGACCGGAGAATAATGGCGTCCGTTGATTGAAGGAGGAGCGTCGAAAGTAGGGCGCGACGGAGTGGCATTCGAGAGTCTGCCGTCTCCTGAGAAACCACCGCTGTAGCTGGAAAGGCGTGGACGCTTGGCGGCAAGCTCAGCTGGGGGACTGCGGGAATCTTCATCATCCATGTCATCGCGCTTGCGAGCACTGCCAACTTTGAGAAGCGGAAAACCGGTTCGTTGTTGCTGAGAAGATTGTCAGTATCGGTCCATAGCTACGGGCAAATAGTATCAAACGAAGCTGCAAGCACGTCGCACTAGTATCGAACTCTCTCAGGCTGGCCGTAGAGCGCCGAAAAGGACTGTCGCAAGGCACGATGCGTTTGAGAAGCCTAGCCGTGTCCAACGAGAGCGCCGGAGTAGCTGCTCTCAGTGGACGTCTCTCCTATCTCGAGAGCAATGTGTCTTTTGATGGTGCATCTCCACGAGTACAGTGCCACTGAGATGTCTGTGCTTCTGTGCTTGAGCTTAATTGGTGATGGCTTACATGTGATTCTCTGGCTTCTCTAGCATGCGAGCAGCCACTCTGCGTGTACGAGCACCGAACACATCCAGTCTTGTCGTGGCTACTCGGCCGCGTCATGCACGCTCTGTTCTGTCGCTCGCACGTATCACATCTAGGATTACGTTCCGTGCCATAGCGCATACCCTTGGAAGCCCTGGCATGTCGTGGGTTTTCCATGTCAAGCAGGTTCCACCAGTAATCGTGTCTCTCAATGTCAAAATCGCCGTCATAGCGGGGAGGCTCCGGTTCAGCGTCGCCGCCTGTGAGCAGCTCGTCGATATCGGACTGGGCATCTGCGTCTGCTGAGGCGGTGTGGCTTCCATTAGAGAGATCCGCATCGACTTTCGCTTCGGGCTTCGAAACTTCAGGTTCGTCCGAACGTTCAATGATTTGAGGTTTCGCTTCCTTCGCATTGGCGACCGACCACGTGGGGACCTGAGGGCGGCTTTCACCGTTTCCGTTCATCTCAGTGCCAGGATGTATTTCGCGAGCACCGGTATAGACATCAGCCATTTTGTGCTGTACCGGTCCGGCTCCTAGCAATTCCTTTGGTTGTGTTTCGTGGGAAGCTGGCAATAAATCAGCTTCGGACTCTGGATACTGGGCGGCGGCGGCTTACCGGACAAAGTAAAGTTACGACGGTCGTCCGACGGCGGATTCGAGAATGCTTCCATTTATCGATGAAGTTATGATTGTCGTCAACAAAGTTAGGAGGATGTGAACAAGCAGGAGAGTCAAAGGGGGCGACGAGAGAAAGAAGCGGCGGGCGCGATTTTGAAGGCAGCCACTCACTGGCGGCCCGGCCGCGAGCGGCTTGTCGCCCTTTCCCGGCTTGCCGTGCACCTGCAACAAGAGGTTTCTCTATCATCTTGCTACCTAGCTACCCGTTGCTTCTTTCTGCCTTCGGACAATTCCATCTTGGCTACTGGCTCTTTCCTCCGTTGCTCTCCATCGCTTGTCTCATTCTCGAATCGTAGGACTCAGGAATCCGAAAAGATGTCTTCCTGCTGTTTGGTGGCGCGTACGTACGGCCGACGTTAGCTGCATCCGTTCCCGAAGAGGACCAGGTGTGCCCGCCCTTGGCGCTTCTGTCAAGGCAAAACCAGGCAAGACCTCGCACATGTCTCTTTCCGGGACTCCCGTCGTGTTTACCTATCATCGTGCTTTGGATGGTCGCGTCTTTCCCCTCGCTTTGGTCAAGGCGGTGAGACGAGCCGCTGTCGGCGACGCTCTCCACACAAATCTCAATCGTCCCGTCCGACACCGACCGACCGGCATCAAGGATTCAACGGTGTCGCAAAACGGAAAATACTCCACAAGCTCCTGATTTTGGCATGCCTTTGACGGCGGCTACATCTATGTTCTGCGATACGCTCCAGACACTCGAGCTGTGTTGGCGCGAAATGTCGAGACAGATTCGTCCAGTCCTCTCATGCAACCGCGCG
>Ga0181464_1000197_pt2 | contig 11255 bp, 7 predicted proteins | sample InSIn2gowninarea_FD_119074 | JGI IMG/M metagenome (GOLD analysis project Ga0181464, IMG submission 119074) | Clean room microbial communities from NASA Spacecraft Assembly Facility at Jet Propulsion Laboratory, Pasadena, California, USA -... ...
ACAAGAGATAAGCATAACATGACCCTTATGAACCACTTACAATAAAGGGAAAAATGTTGAAGGATAATCCCAAAGGGATCTCATTCATACATAAATCTGGGACTTATTTGGAGACATTTAGAAATATGAATGAGAAGTAGGTAGAGGAAGGCCCATATTGTGACTTTGCTCTAAGTACAAAAAGTGTGGATGAACATGGAAGCCTATCAAAATAAGTGGGATATGAAGAAGAAAGAGTGTAATCTCACCCACAATTTAATACATGAATTGTAGGAGAAATATCATTTTTTTAATAAAAATATAGTATATTTTACATGATTCAATTTTGAAATAAGGGATAAATATATTGACCAAGGAGGCATGAAATTCGGAATATTTAGGGGTGATAAAGATAGGAATCATCTTATGAAGATGATCCTATGCCAGAACTGTAAAAAGCCTTGAGAAGTTTGAATGCTATAGAGTCTAAGTCAACCTCTTCTTAGTACCCTACTCAAGCTACACAAGAGAAGTTCACTCCCTCAGAAATGAGACAAAAAAGGGGACAAAATCCTTCTCAAAACAAGATCTTTGAGGTGATAAAAATTAAAATAGAAGAGGGAATGGAGAAATTTGTCAAACAAGTAGGTACCATACTAGAAGCTAATAATTATCCTAAGAAAAGACTAAGGACTCTCAAAGAGAAAGAAGAAGAAAAAAATCTACCTGTACTTAATCATAAGATAGTGCTTCCAAAGTGCCTATTAAACTTAATGAATAAGAAATGGCAATCCAAGAATGACAAGAACCTCATGGAGAGATAATTTTATCTCCTACTTGGGAGGCTACAACTATGCCTTGTAATTGACTTAGGCATATCAAAAACCTCCTATTCGACCTCATCAAACTAGTTATTCATCATAATTTGCTACAAATTTTAGCTAATTATTTATAAGATGAGTGACCAAAGGTTGCATAAAAGGGGAGCAACCTTGGTTCAATTTCAATAGCTTGAGGAATTACAAAAGGTGAGATAGTTACAAATAATGGATCAATCAAATTTACAAGTGCCTCTAGAGATATAAGAAATACAAATAGATAAGTCAAAGGATTAACAGAAAAAAGTACATAGTCAACAAAACCTAAAGAATATATAAGTCTCATAATAATAAGGGAATCCTTTAGACTCCATAGCGCAGATGGAAAAGACACCTCCAAACTCCTTATCAAAACCCTTAATGGGTACCCTAGAGAAATAAAAAAAGGAGAGAGAAAAATTCAATACATGATTGGGGATTCAAGAAAATAACTAATTACTTCCTCTTCATCCTTGGGTAAGAAAGTGACCTTATCATCATTTACTCCAATATAAGTAGAACATATTTTTAATGTAAAAATTCCCAACAAAATACTTGGGCTCAACTTTTAAGACAACTCCATAGGCTCGTAGAGCATGTATGGTAATGAGTGTAGTTGAGCTAGAGTCTAGAAAATTAAAAGAAGTTGTCCCAATTATTGACACATCATTGGAAAAGGAAATGGCCTTAATGTTAATATATTTTCATTTGGATAAGGTCCCAACCTATGATTTAAAATTATTTAGGATCAGTACTATAGATTCCATTGGGAAAGGCTTTGAAACAATTGAGTGCAAGGTTGAGAATATAGAAAATAAAAAGTATGATATTGAGGCAATCATCAAGAAACAACAAAAAATAATTAAGGATCTCAAAAATAGAAAATACAAGTTGAGATCCAAAATGGAAGTTGTAGTGACACATCAGGAGAAAAAGGAACAAGCATTGAAGAAGGAGTTGGAAAGGGTTAAAAAGGAAATGAATCAATTGAAGAAGACATGACAAGAATTTGAAAGATAACAAAATGGGAAATTGAAATAGGATATTATGATATAAGAGAAGTAAAATCATAAATTAATCTAAAATAACATGAATATGATTACTATTGCAATAAATACCAAAAAACAATAATAAATCCTACAATGGTATAATAACCAAACCTAGTAAAAGTGAAAGGATTATAGGAGAACATAGAAGTAGGAATCATAAATTACAAAACCTTTCTACAAACTTATTAGGCCATTATCATATTTATCCTTAATAAATAAAACAAGGTAGTAGATTGGTTGGGGATAACTAAAGAAGAGAAAATTTATGTTGTCTCTTCTTGAAATATATAGGACTTATCCAAGATGATAAGTGATATAAAGTGGATATCAATTGTAAATGATATGATAGAGGATATAATAATTTAGCTTTAGATGGATATATATTTCATAATGATATAGCTAGAATACTTAAAGGAGAAAATTGTGCCACCATTATGGGATGAGCAAAATGAGGTTGCTAGTATCATAGAGTGGAAAATAAGTCTCATGCTTAAATTGACATAAAGGAATCACTAGCAAAATCAATATGAGAAATTGATAATTTAACTCTTCTTAACAAAATAGTTGAACACATCATTGTTAAGTTCCTAAATACAACCAAGATATAAACAACCTTAAATGAGTTGACAATACATATGATATGTGCTTCCACCATCTTGATTTATGCAAGGGTAAACTTGGATAAAATATTTATTATGTATGAGCAAATGAGGAATATGATGCTGAAAGAGCCTACATATCAAGCTTGGATATCTACTTCAACATGATGAAGTCCCCTAAGAGATTTTAGAAAATGTTGTGAATGTAGCATTTTGATGAGGCGGTCCATCGTCCACTTTCTTTTATATTTCTCTTTTCATATTTCCTTTTATTTCTATTCATTTCCACTTCTACTAGTCCTTTTTCATAGTTTTTACCTTTCATAAGACTTCCTTTTCTATGAGAAGTATTCATTAGGTTCCCTGTTATATTATTATAATTCATCAAGTAGTAAGAGATATATATTTGTACTTAATCAAACTTTGGTAAGTTTCACTAGGGCTATGGGTTTTGGGTGAATGATGTTATCCTAAGCTATTCAAGATATCAAGTGCTAGTGAAGTTGATTAGAAGTAGTGAAGTTTCAACCTTATGTTAGGCCCTACACTTTTTGAGTAAGTGACATAATCCCAAGCTCTAGAAAATATATAGGAATTCTAATAAGCCTATTATATACCTCAAAGGATAATAAAGATAATTTACTATACAAAAAATGCCTAGGTCTATCTAATCTAAGATGTGGGATTGCCATGGCTTGCCTTAATGTATTTATACTAACATATCATCATCCACATGGCATAATGAGGTTTATTTAGAACATTAATGATAAATCAAGGACTTTATACCTTCCAACAGTGCAATAAGTTACACCTCAAAACTATAGTACTTAGTAAGCATGATGTATAGACTAAAGAATAGTAGGTATCAAAGATAAATGATGCATCATTACCTCAATAAAAGAAGATTAATTATAGGGCATGGTGATCAAGTTTGAATGTACCAAAAGGTCAAATCAAGTTTGATTGATTGAGCCTGGGATGTAAATGATGCTTTGAGAATTTAAAGTTCTATTTGAAATAGTGTGGACATCAAATTTTTAGGGCATGGTGTTCTTTTTGAAATACAACACATGATAAAGATTTAGAATCAAGGTGGTATAGTAAATTTCAAGTGTATAAAGCATTTTATATGTTATTTGAAATACCACCTAAATGTGCAATTTACATTCATAGTAGTAACCTATCAAAATTTTGTAATAGGTTTTAGATATTTTAGTAATTATTTTGATATTGTTATTAGATAAAATTGATGGTGTAAGACTAAAGTATACATGGTAGAACTTAAAATGGAATATGATCATACTTTTTTATATTATTTCCCTTTAGGAGATATATGTATGCTTCATACTTTAATACAAGACATGTTGTGGAGCCCTTCATAATATTAAGGTTGTTAATATGCTTTTTTTTATTATGAATGTCTACATGTGTTGAATATTGAGGTTGTGTGATGCCATAGAGAGAACCTAATTGTAGGCCAATTTTATGTATCTTAGGATTTAGTTATGGACTATAACTCCTTCGAGTAGTTCCTAGGTTCCATTTATTTTAGTTATTTACTTAAATAATTTTATTTCTTATTATTTGATCCCTTTTTATTATTATTTTATGCAATTTTATTATATTTATTATTTATCTTAACCTTCAATCATTTAGGAGTTTACCTTGTCTAGAGAATGAGTGAAAAAGCCCTTATGAATGCATATGTCCCACCACTCCACTCATTCTAAAATCCCACTATAATTCGATTGGTGTAGCTTTAACCAAGATGAAATTATAAGGTTGCACCTTAAAAATCAAAAATAATATTTTCTTCAAGAGCATCATGAGTATAATAAATATTATATTTGATAATATTATCATAAGTTACAATATTTTCCTTATGAACAACATTTTCACTAATGGCAATATCATTATTACTATGAATTTTCTTAAGCATATTACTTACCTCATGAAAATCCTCATATTTGGCATTTATGTAGGCATATCATTATAACCAAAGATATCATATAATATGAAACATGAGATACTACATAATGCTATTCCTTTGTAATGTAACACATCAAGAATAAAATAATCCTATGCAAGATAATATTATAAATGTAACACACACCATTTTGCATAATTCAATAATATACCATTGGTAAACTATTATGTGCAAAATATGACTTTGAAAATTTACAAATATGTCCCAATAATAAATATATATGAGTGGGAGAAGATTTTGTAATATAAAAACTCACCAAATTAAATAAAATGATCTTCAAAATCTACGATTTTATATAAAAATGTTTATTTCTCAAGAAAAAACCTTAAGAAAATGCATGCAAAAATCATGATTTCACCTTTTGAAACTTCCCTACCATGAATACCTAAGGTTTGGCCAAAATTCAAGGGAATAAACATCCACCAAATCTTCAAAATATAGGTTCAAAGTTTAAGTTTCAACTAAAAATAAAATTATACAAGATAAAATACCTTGATTTTTTTAATAATTTTAAAGCAATAGGGTTTCTAATTTTGTAGATAATTATGAAAAATAAATATCTAACAAAACCTAAGATTCCTATGAAAAATTCCATAGAAAATATGATACCCATAAAAATGAATAATATGATCGGTTGAAAATGAAAATATACCCATCCTTAATTAAGACATGGATAATAGAAACAAAGGTGGATTCTAATATGTTTAATATTTTTAATGACCCTAGGATAGGTATAAAATATGATAAACATTCATATTTAATGATGCACATTACATCCATTAACAAATAAGAAAATAATATTATAATATAGTAATATGATAACAATTAATAATAGCTATGAAAAATAAAGATGTAATAGAAATAAATGATTCCTTAGATATTGGATTAGAACTATAACCTATGGGAGATAAATCAAAGATAATGTACCTATCACCTTACGTGGATGAATAATCACATGCACATACTTTGGCTTGTTAAGAAATAATGATCTTGGTATGTGCATCCCTTCTATAAATGTAGTTTTAAACCCTAGTGCAGATGCTAACAATAGCGTGGATGCCAAAAGTAGTTTGAACGCTAATCCCCAATGATAGTGTGGATGCTAAGCCTCATATAGATAGAGTTTCACAATCAATATCGAAAGTACATCAATAAATTGACAAACCTAGTGTAACATATAATAGTGAATGAAATAATTAAAAAGCTTATGTAATACCAAATCTCTCTCTTAATAGGCCATGTTGATGAGTAATATAGAAGATAATAAACATGGGCATATTAGAAAGAGATTTTATGATGATCCTATGTGAGGTATTCCCCTTCTTATAGGAAACTGATCCACCATAATGCATGCCTAGAAGCTAGCACCAATGATAGTGTACCTTGCACAAATAAAAGAAAAACATACATATGATAGTAATTAAGTGGTCCAACATAATGATATAACATGATTATAACATATAATAATCCATTATAAGGCTGAATTTAATGAGGAAACCTAGAGGTGGAAAATGTTAAGTATCAATAGTTACATAGCTTCAAAGGGTAAACTCCATATTTTCCTAACTATTGTTGATATTGTCAATAGTTAGAAACCATACTTTCCATGATAAGAGAGCATAAGATATTATCATGTATTGGATAGATCACATAGTTTGAAGGTGGTAGTTGTATTATTTGTTTTTATGTTATATTTATAGGATATATAACATGTACTTTCTAGTATAAAGTTTTTTGCAAACTATTCTGGAGAGTATCAACTATTAGAGATATTATTTTTTCCTACCTATTGTTGACAATTTCAATAGTTAGAGACATTATTTTTACTAGATTTTATTGAGAGTTTTAGCATTTAGAGAGGTTATTGGACCTAATTTTGATTTTATAAGAGGAAATTTTGAGATTCTATTGCAATAGAATCATATGATACCATTGCAAAGAAATTAAACTTGGTTGTAATCTTCAAGTTTGTACAGTTATATAATCAAAGCTCTAAGTTGGAAGTGGATGTACTCTCACATTGGGAGAAACCATTATAAAACCTATGTGATCATTGAATGATTATTTTTTATAATCAATACTTTAACATTTATGTTGAATGTATAGGATAATAACTATGTTTAGAGTTTGTTAGCCAAAATTATAGTGAAATCTAGTGCTAACTTGGTATTCTTGCACATTTTGATCTTGACACTTGGACTCCATCTTGTTGAACATTTTTAATCTATATTTGAACATTTTGTAACAACATAGGTTACAAGTGATTATTAATCATAAAATAGACTACCAAACTCATTATAATTATAATATTTCTTTTGATTATCCTAGTTTAATTTCTACAATCTCTATAGACCTTAAATTGTGTAAAATATGAATAAACATAATTAAATAAATTATCTACAATATGCAATTGAATATATGATATACACTATATTAGATTGCAATAGATATACATGAAATACATAAACCTAATATGGAGTGTATGTAAAATCCTCAAGCAACAAGTAGTAATCAATCTTCGGAGCATTGGAATTGGATTTGGGATGAGCTCACGACAAATCTTCGCAAGTATGAAGCAATGAGTTGACCATCAAAATTTGAAAATCTCAATCTAGCATGAGCATGTCGCTATTGGTCTAGGAGCTTATGTTGCTTCACGTAGGCAACCTAAAAATTGGATTCCCTATATGAGGAGAGAATCTCTATGTGAATCCTACTCTCTTGTGCAATACCTTAAGAACAAACCAACATAAGACCCACATAGATCACATCCTATTAAAGAATAATCAATTAAAAGAGCAAGGATAAAATAAATATGATATATATTGTGTCACTATGGATGATGCAACTTATAGCTCTATAAATCATGATATATAGACTACTATGATTGCAACTCATAGTATATGAAGATAAAGCTCATGAGGTACTTTTTTATGCCCCATGTTTGTAACATCCATGATTATCAAGCTGATGAGAACTTTTAATGACTTGAGCTTGGAATAACCTGTAATAAATAAGAGATTTTCTCATGGAGTGACTATGGCATTGAAAACATATGTTAGCATAATAGTGAACAATACCATAAGATTTCCATACAAAATATTCAAATGTTCATTTACCTTACATTTCAACATTGCATATTTTTTTATTAATTTTCAAAGTAAACCTATGCTACTAATGGCATGATATTCATAGAATATTTTGATCATGTCTTCTACAATTTTTTCCATTATTTTTATTTCAATGCATATTTGTAAAGCAATGGCATTATAAAATAGATATTGAAAGATTTTGTAACCTACCCCATTTGCAAAGAATTCATATTACACGTACATCATTGGCAGCATGAGAGTAGTCATATCAAATCTATAAATTTAAATGATATTCAATTGAAACTCACAAATAATATTTTGTATCATATCAATCATGAAAACACATCTCCACATAGCATAACACTTTCATTTCTAAGAAATAATTTTTTAATTTTTTTACCCTGTGTACATTTTTTGTATGCAACAATCATACAATTGAGATATTAATATTTTTATCCAATAACATTATGCTAGCATGATCGATATTTGAAAGAACCCATAATTTTACTCATTGCACAACATTGACGACATGTGAATGAATAAATTTATCCTCAAGAAAAAGAGCTCACCCAATTAGCATTGAAAAATGAATATTCAGCTTTTTACCATTCCAAAATCATATATGTATGCAAAAATAAAAAAATTGTACATATTTTTAATTAAATATGATTTTCATAATTAAAATTTCACATTTTTTACTCATACAAAATTCATGTTATGCATCTATTTTGACTTATCAAATAGGAATTTGATCATAGCACTTAGAGAATTTGCCAATTTTACATAAAACACGGCATAAAGGGTGTCCATATAATATTAATAAATATAACAATGAAATGTATTCAATTTACACACCAATGCATGATGTAGATTGTGCTTGTTAATACTCTTACCATTCTTGATCATCTGGCATTGAATTGGTCACCAATTTTACAAGTTGCACACTATTAGTGGCATGGGGTTAGTAGAATTGGTTTTTCTAAAAGAAATGATAGCCTTGTAAAATATTTTCTAACACTTTGCATGCATGTTCAAGCAATTAGAGGTAAAATAATGTAACATTCAAAAAGCCTTACATGGAGCTAGGGTTAGGGGAAAAAAGTGAATAAAACAACTTTTTGGTTGAATTTTAGCTCATTTGAGTTGTCACATTCTTGTTTGTTGTTCAATATGAGATTCTATTGCATGTTTCATATACCATGGTGACTCTATCTACTTTCACTATCTTGCCTCAGTTAGCCATTGAATCTTCACAAAATTCCTTTGCTCCTAGTTTCTTGTTCGATCTTATTTTTACAGCATGGCATATGATGGTTAGTAGAGTGTAGGGAGTCCTTTGATTGGCTAGAGAGGTCATATGGAGGAGTATATTTCAAGTATACCTTTTGAGAATGTTGTAAGTTTCCATTCATTGTCTTTTTATCTCAAATTTGTTTAGGGTTTTAATTATTTTACACCATATTTTACCTGTTTTGCTTAAGTTGCACTTTAGCTTGATTTTTATTTTCATGATTATTGATTTATTTCATTAAATTCTTGTAGGATTATAATATTATCATTAGGGGAGGACCCATATCCACTACAGCTTTAGAGAAGGCTCTATCATGGAAAGGACAAACCATGAGGATGACATCCTAATGCATTTAGGATTGGTTGACCTAGCAATAGTTGGGCACATCCAGTAGGACTTTCTCCTCCTTGATACCCTTGCTGAGAGGTGGGATCTAGATTGCAACTCATTTCATCTGCTCCCAAGTGAAATGAGCAGGGTTCATTTTAGCCATGAATATTCATTAATAAGCAAATTTTAATGATTCTCAATATTGAAAATGGCTATTTTTGGGAGTTGTAAAAAGGCCCAATTCATCAAAATTTTTAAAATTTTCTAATCAAATCGGTAATTTTTTTTTTTTAAAATAACCATTATTTTTCAAAAATTTCTAAAAAACATCAATATTTTCAAAAACTTTTCAAGCTATATTCACCATAAAATTTCTAAGGGATTTTTTAGAGGTGCTCTTAAAATGAACCCTAAAAAATGAGTGTCACATTACAGGACATGTATAGAATCTGGGTTGTACCCATATGGGATCAGCTTATGCATCAAGCCAAGGTTGCAAAAACATATAGGATCAACTCACCTTATAGCTTACAGGGGAGAAGGACCATGATTAGGAGCATCATGATACCTATCTTGTAGAGGCATGCCATTTTGTAGCACCTAAATGTCACTTGATGTTATATAATACCTCAATTATTATGATCTACTTATGCCCAAATAAAAGTAGCTCTTGATTCGCTCTTGGCTTAGTTTGGGTAGTATAGGAGATTTGCACATGAGGGACATGATTTACATGGACGTCACTAGTGCTAGTCCAAATATACCAAGATTTATTTAATTTTTTTTATTGTTAATAAATTCAACATCATGATTACACATGTAGGCCTTCTTGAGGTGTGGGCCTATGAGAAGATAGCGATCATCTAAACCATAGATTTACAAAGAGATAGATATGACCTGGGGGACATTGCATTGACATGTTAGGTATGGAGGGCATGTGGATACCATTATCCACAAACTTTAGTGGCTTATAGGTGGGAGATAGATGGTTTCCAAGTTGAGGATCTTGTTTGAGTATCATATGTAGATTATATGTGGGATGAGGATGCCCACCAATGTACTTGGGTAAGGAAAGATTGCTTTCTATAGAAATAGAGAAAGCTAGTGGATTTGTACCTTCCACATTAGGTACTCAAGCAGTTTGGGATATAGCAAGGGATCCATCTAGCTTTGACCTATTATATATGGTACATGATGGTTAGGGATGCTCTAGCATGAGCTCAAATCATACTTGCATGGAGGCTAACTTGGGAGGAGTCGAGGGTATGTGATGTAATGATAAATGTATCTATGGCACCCAAGATTGCCAAAGGTTATTTGCATGATGGAAGACTATGCATAAAACCCCCTTGGGATTGGATGAAAAGGAGGAGGATGATTAGGTAGCTGCATCTAAGGGATCTTTGAATGAGGATCCTCACTAGGTTGACAACCCAATGCATGACATTCTTATGCAAGAGGCACTTACAACCCCAAGATTAACTATGTTAGTGGACTATGTACCACTAATGGCCCTAGGTAACTATGTGATAGTTATATACTAGCATATGCAAGTTTTTATATGACCAAGAGACTCATGTTTTGAACAAGTTTGCAAGAGAGAGAGATATAGGTGGAGATAGAGAGGATTAAGCCTTTCAAAACTGAGGTAGCCATCCTATGAGATATCATTGCAGTTTGGGATGCCAAAATAGCCACATTGTAGCAATCCTTGAAGAGGTTATAGGAGCATGTTGACATGCCCCCACTGAATGAGCAATGGGCATTCACCTAGATCCTGATGGATCAGATACAGAAGAAGCACAATGATATGCCAATTTTGAGGGAGAATTATAGGTGGTCCAAGGCCCTTAGGTCCACACAAGGGATCAACACCAGTGAGGCTTCAGGTGGATTTTCTTTCTTGGGTCCCAATAGCAAGAGTAGGAAGAATAGGCCTAGGACTAGTGAGGCTAGTGGTGGTAGTAGTGCACACCAATAATTTTGTATCATGGACATAGATCCATCCCTATGTTATACATTTTTATGATATTATATATTGATTTATTACTTGGTGTTGTATATGATGGTG
>Ga0181464_1001629_pt1 | contig 11252 bp, 8 predicted proteins | sample InSIn2gowninarea_FD_119074 | JGI IMG/M metagenome (GOLD analysis project Ga0181464, IMG submission 119074) | Clean room microbial communities from NASA Spacecraft Assembly Facility at Jet Propulsion Laboratory, Pasadena, California, USA -... ...
CACTCTCTCAAGAATTTAATATGTCGATCACTTTCATCACTCAGTTGAGTCTACCATCATGAAAACATCATTAATATCACTTCAGTCACATCATCATGGTCTCCATTCAGCTCAGTGTCACCATTAGGTCATTAGGGTTAAGGTCACAAAATCATTCATTTCATGTATAAATCCAGCAAATGAGGAGTAGAAATAGGTAAATTTGTTCAATAACACTTGAATTCATATTTAATTTATGTTTTTATATGTAATCATGTTCCTAAGGTTCTAAAGTTACAAGAAGAGGTCCTAAGGCTAGAAAACTCGAAAAGAAAGTGAATTGGTGAGGTGGGCCATCCTACCTCATTAAGCACTTAGACACCAAAAGAAAATTATAAAAGCACATGGAGGAGCTCATTCACACTCATTTGCACTTGTCTACCATCCTAGCATCGAGCTCCCTCCTCTCCTTTGCAAAAAGTTGTGATTCCATAGCCCTCACTCGCAAAAATTGACTCCGTTGCACACAGAGAGCCTTCGCTACACACCTACACAGCACGTTGCGCACAGGAAGATTTCGTTGTGCACGAGGCAGAGTTTTCCAAAATTTTTGTTTGACCACCAAAATTCATTTTTCAAAGCTCATCTTCAGTCATTTCATCCTCCAAGTTCTATAGCAAGTAAGTTTAATCATTTTCATACCCTTCTTTGCCTCATATGTCAAGAAAATGATCAAATACTTCTTCTTCTAGGGTTCACATGATTTTCATGGTTTTGATCCTCAAATGATGTGTTTCTATCCTAAACCCTAGATTCCTTGTCCCTACGCCTACTTTTGCAACTAATAGACCATTTCCATCCATCACAAAGCCTTATCCCGTCATTTTCCATCACTTTCCTCTAAACCCTAATCTACCCTATCTCTTTCTAGGATAGGTTTGTGTTTTGGCCTTTTCCAAGCTAGCACCAAACCATGTTAGTACATCCCATGGAGTTGGGCTCATCAAGAAAACATGATGAGGTTTCCAAGGCACCTAGGCCTGAGGTGACCAAGACATATCATAGAGGCAAAAGGCTTGTGTTTTCTCCTCAAATTGAGGAAGGGGCCAAGCCTACTACATCAACAAAACAAGGATCACTGTCACATCATGAGGCTTCTTTGCATGATGAGAAGCCCATTGAGCATGAATTTGACCTAGTTGTTTTGGAGGCACATTATGAGAATATAAACCTACAAAAAGTCATCAAAGAGAAGGATTCTCAAATCATGGAGCTCAAGGACAATTTGGAAAGGGCCAAATTCATCATTTCATCCTTAGCAAGAAAATAGTCAACTTAAGGAAAAATAGCTAGTCATGGAGAAAGAGCAATTAAAAGCCAAGAAACAGGAGATGAAAGAAAAGGAAGTGGTGGACCATGAGGACACTGAGAAGCATTAAGGACATGTGGCAAGGAAGATACCAAGGACAATGGGTCTTAGGAAGGCACTTCAGAGGGAAAGAGAACAAAAGCCACCAATGGAAGAATTGACCTTTGAAGATAAGATTGCCATGGAAATAAATGAGGACAAGGATTTTTGGCTTGACAAAGTCAATTTCCACCTTAAGAATCGACTTGACAAGGCCAACGAGGATAACAAGTTGCAAAATAAAATGTCTATCCATTATTACACAAGGAATTAGAGTGCCAAGGTAAAAATCAAGCAATTGAAGGAAAAACTCAAGGAAACCCTAATCAACCAAGAGGAGAAGGGTAAGTTAGATTTGTTTTCTGATGCATCCATGATTTCATAAAATACCTCATTAGGCATCTCTGGACAAATTTTGGGAGGATTTGGAGAAAAATTTGTGTTTTGGAGCAGACTTCAAATTTTTTGGCAATTTTTTGTCTAGGAGTGCAGTGAGCTCACGCTGCGCTTATTGCTTAGGGCTCCAAATGATGGAAAATCAGCATTTTTGGAAATACTATGACCCCCTCTCAAAACCCATTTTCCCAGTTTCTTGGTCTGGGGCTCAGTTTTTTAGAAATTTGGAAAAATGAGTCCAAAAATCACCTTTTTGCCCCTCTTTTTCCATTTCTCTGCGCACCTGGAGACACCTTGGGAGAATGGCCATATCTTAGCCAAAAAAGGGTCCTTTTGAGTGAAATGATACTCTAAAGACATCTACACTCTCCCATATTTCCATAAAATGCTTCAAATCTAGATTTCTACTTCAAAAAGGCACTCAAAAATGGCCTCCAACAACTCGCTGCACAATTGGAAATTTCTGAGATTTTTGTAAAATTTTCACTGTGTAATTTTTTGTAATTCCTAGTTTGACTTTGGTAAAAGTAAAAAGGGTGAAGTAGATGAATGGAGACCATGATGATGTGACTGAAGTGATATTAATGATGTTTTCATGATGGTAGACTCAACTGAGTGATGAAAGTGACTGGAATATGAAATTATTGAGAGAGTGGAAATAACCATAGACACACTAGCTAATGACCAAATATTTATTTGAAGACTCACTGAAATGACAAAAATTTGACTTGACACCCTAACAACACCTTGTAAGAGCATATTTGATCATTGGTGATAGGTTGAACTGATTGACACTAACACCCTCACATATAACCTTACTTTTTTTTGCGACTTGGGAACCCAACCAATTCATTAGCAAATTAATAATGTGCCCAACCCAAAGTCTCCCTTTCTCCAACTTGAGGTCAACCATGCCAAGTTGGAGGTCCACCAAGTCAAATTTAAAAAAGTTCTAGAAATGAAAATTTTTATATTTTTATACCTTTTAATATTTAAATGAGAATTTTCTATATTATTATTGGACCAAAGCCCTAAAATTTACTCATTTAAAAGAACCCAAAAAATAAAAATTTATTGGGCACATGCCATTTGTTTAGCTTTCTTCTATGGTTGTTAGTTCCACACATTCAAACAAACAGAGGTATGTCTTGGGAATGATGTGGGTGCGCTAAGGAGATCACCTACCTCTTTATTGCACATAACTTATGCACTATGGATGTGTAATGCCCAACAACAACATATTTTTATCTCATGAGGAGAAAAGTTGCTATAATATAGTAGGGCTCATCTTGGGCCACTACTAGCAGCTCTACTATGGGATGGTGCTTATTCATCTCATCAAGGATACCTCAAATAGGTCAACTATATCACATATATTTGTAATTTCTCTTATCGATTACAGGATATCCCCAGAGATCAATTTTAGGAAATTCCATTCTATCTAAATAAAAATAATCTTCTTTTTTTATCCTTAATGTAGAAAAATAATGGTCATCAGATACATTGAAAATAGATTTTGGCTATTGCAAAATTCCAAATGATAAGAGTTTTGATTTAAGATAAGATGATCTAGTCCCACTAATGGATTCCTTTCATCATAGTTGTAAGGATGAGAAGAGGTTTTCATTGCGAACCTTAGCTAGCAGGAAGGAATTCTTGGTTGAATCTAATCAACTAGTAGTGGTAACATCATCCCAATTTGCTAATGTTATATGTTGGATGAACTTGTTTGCATCCCTTGTTGGTGCTTAGCTTCTTTTATGCCATAACAGCTTATTGTTGTCCCTTAATGGAAGACAAGTAAAATGCAGATATCAGGCAAGCTCTATCTCTGCCTATCACAAAAGGTTAGACCAACATCCACACACATATAGGAGGACTACACTCATCCCTAACATATATGGTATGGGTTTCTTATGCATGGGCCAAGGAGATACTTATCAGTGATGTAAATTGGCTTGATGTGGAGACTATGAAAAAGAATAATATCATATGGCACATTAGACACACTGAATGGGTTTGAAACCCTCCTCTTGCATACATACACACCTTAACACGAGGTGAAACCCTCATAAATAAATAGGAAATAATTAATGGCTCTGAAAAGCCTCCAACCTCCCTCCATATAACGCTTGACGGGTTGAAACCCTACATCTGGAAGTAAGGAAGGAAGGATGGGTTCGCATTTTGGTTATGGACCATCATAGTTAGATGGGAAAGTTCAATGTCTCAATGCAAGTTTCGTCAAGCCTCTCAATCAAAGGCATCCTGCCACTATTATGGAAACCCTCGGAAATTCCTGTTTTCCCATTTGATATCGCCAATGTGGGATTTCCTCATTGAACCACTCAAAATTAGATTTTGACACTATGGAAAAATGTGAAATGAGAGGGATCTGTTGGAGTAAATATCATGCTAACTATTTACAAGGAAGGAGGGGTTCGCATAATGAACCATAATAGTAGGCATGAAGGAATTGGTGTTTGCATAGCTCTCAACCATAGCTCTCAACCATAAATTCTCTCATGGTGGTGCCCTTTCATGGTGGGTAGTTCAGTTTAAACACCCCATCAACTATGTGGTTACTAAAAGCCTCTCCTATTTGTTTTGTTGAACCTCACTAACTTCATTAGGAACAACAAATTTGGCTATCCAAACAACCATATGAAAAAGATTCGGCTCACTTGACCTCAAAGAAATCCAAGGGGACACTCCCTAACACTCCTTGGCACACATTGCCACACTAGCATTTGGCACAATCTTGCCATGTTGCATTGGCACTTCCACTCCCTCCTTAGCACACCTATAACTTATTGGAACTCCCTATCACACACTCTTTTTCATTCATTTCCATGAATTTGAAACTAACACTCCCTTGTGTTTCCCTGACACTCCATAATACTCCTTTATATGCATTGATACACCATAGCACCTAAAAGATCTTGGTATGTGTCTTTGGACTCTAGCATGCCTTAACACTACCCAACATACCTTGTCACTCCCTCCTTAGAACACCTAGAGCTCACTTACACTTCTTATCACAAACTCTTATTCATTAATTTCCATGCATTAATTGACTTAATGCTCCCTTTTGTTTCCTTGACACTCCCCAACACTTCCTAGTACATGTTGGCACACCTTGGCACCTAACGCATCTTGGCCACATGTCACCCTGGCACTCTAGCATGACTTAGCATTGCCTAACATGCCATGTTACTCCCTCACGCTAGTTGAAGATTCGTGTTTTTCTGTTTTCCAAAAAAATGCCATTTAGGGCCTTAAAATGGATCCGGAAGTTCAAGACGCGAAAAATTTCTAAAGATAGTAACTTGTGCTACAATTAAGAAAACTAAAAAAATGAAAGAAACAATGGTGGGGGTCCAAGTGGAATAGGCGGGTGGTCACCAATATCCATCTGGATCATTCCTCCCCCCTTAGGAAGAAATGGTCCCCATTGCATTGAGTGCCTCCATGAGATGGGAAAACTTTTGTTGAACTTATTCCCTCGTGAGCTACTTGCCTTGGTGCGGGAGTTGGACACCTTTGACAACCTGATACAATTGGATCTTCTGCTAGTCAGTTTTCTTGATCCATGTGTCCACGATCTGATCAATTAACACATATGTTAGCTAATTAGTTTGCACATATTAATTACCACTAGTTGAAGAAGTATAGGTGCCCTAAATCAAAGATGATATCTTAACACAAGTTATCGACACTTGAACATAGTTTCCATGGATTTCATGGACAAAATATGGAGAGACTCTTTGAATCTTAGAAAACATTTCTCATAATCTACTTAATCTATAAGTGGTAGGGCTTCAATTTTTTCCATTTACTGGGAAATCTCACCCAAAAAGTCAACCATTGAAGAATCAATCCTATGCTAAATCACCCCTACCTTCTTATTTTTAAGATCTTCGTGAGTTTTCACCTATGAACCTTAAAGTCAGTGCCCTTTAGCACCTCGAATGGTGGAATAGAAGGCATTGCAATAGGAGGTAAACTCCATTCCCCTTCACCTTTCTCAATATCTCTACAAACACTTACAATCTATACCCCTCCCTTGACTCAACATGATTCCACTTCCTTTATAAACCCTCCCTTCAAAGGCATCCTCATAGGAAGGGCTTTTGGTTGAAATATTATGATAAAAAAATAGGCCACATCATCTCTTTATAGGATTTCAAGGGAAGGGTATTGGAAAATAACCGTCATATCCTCTATAGCCCTTAATACCTTCTCAACGCATAAGTGAAACAACATCGTGATAACTGGACCCAAAGATAGATCTCAACATTCAGGTCCAAACTCAAATAGTGAGAATCACACCATGGATTAAGAATTGGCATTTGGTTTTGGTAAAACCAAGGACCACCTTTCAAGATCATGACCTTACTTTTAGCATTCTCAAAAGGAAGGTTTAAAACCCACATTAAAAAGGGGAGATTTTCACCTTAGCCTTGCAACCTTATCCTTTGCAAACTTTTCCCAAGACAAATCTATCTAATTGACCATTCTAGATATGTTAGGTCTTGGAATTCTAGAGTATCCAATCAATGCCTTTGAGAGGCCAACTCCCTAGCTCCAACTAAAATTTAGTCCTATTGAAGAGACAACTTGAATAATATTGCTAAAAGGACATTTTTCATTTCTTTTGATTAATTTACAACAAACTTCAATGCCTCTTCTTTCTTATCTTCCTCCTCTATTCACAAACAAAAAAATCATTAATCTTATACCATAAACACTCTATATAGATAAGCATTGGAATCATTTTCTTCAACTCATGAGGTACCTTTACACCTCAACCCATGTAAGTGGACTTAAGTCCATGATACAACCCATCACCCTCTAAGATGGTTTTAATTGTCTCCTTAAAACTAGTGCATAAGACACCTCACAATGCGAAATGGTCAAGCTATCTCAAACTTATGGGCTTTTTGCCTTCATGGAACACATTTTGGCTAGTGCTCATCAAACATAATGCACTAACACCACTAACACACACCAATAGTCCAAGATACTCGTAAGATGTGACCCACACCCAAGTGCATAGAAGAAACCTTCATAAAATGCACCTTCAACTTTGGATATCCAAAAACAGTGATATCCTAACCCAATATGGCCTATTTTTTTAGATTTGTGTAATTCACTCCTTATCAAATCCTTGCACCTCGTTAACACTCCATGAGAAATCTACTTGAATGGTCACCTTCCAAGTTCCAATGCCTCCTTTTGCAACATGAAAAAACCACCTATATATGTTGCGACAACCTTGCCAACTTCTTTAGTGGGTTGCACATATATTTCACATTTCTTCTTCACCTTGCAAAGTGGTAGTGCAAGGAGAGCGTATCAACTTCAATCAAGGAATGTTCACTTAGTACCACTACCAAGTTGCCTCCCCCCAACTTGTCAAATGTCTTAAGTTAGCTTCACAACTTCTCATGGTGCATAACGTGCTTGTCTACACCTCTAAGTGAGATCGCAACCCCCCAACCCCTCTAACTATTCCACCTCTTCAACCCTTGTTAGAGTCTTTTTGGATGTGCACCCATGCCTCAAGTATAACATAACACTAACATCCCAAACCTGCATGCTCGTTCCATCTTTTAATGCCTCGTTGAAACCACATTATCACACTGCTTAAAATGAAATGTTTACAACTTAAGGCAAAACATCTACTTTTCTTATGACAAACTAAACTATGCAAGTGACTTGGAGAGGACTCCTTTTTCTCAAGATAAAAACATCGGGTCTTACAAACCCATTCACACAACAATTTGAATATATTTAACCTAAAGAAGGTTACATACCCTACTCCTTCCAAATTTTTCATATAACTTTTATGAAACTAACACATGTTTTTAATTATTAAATCTTTACTATAGACTCTCTTTTGTTTGCACCCACCTAATATGCAAGAACACTTAAATATTTTCAATACAAACAAATTAAGAGCACATGTTTCCTTCTTACACTTAAATGTTTTCAATACAAAGAACTTGTTTCCTTCTAATAACATTCAAATTCCAAAAATGCTATATATCTACCTCCATAAATTTTAATAACAAAATAACATTCAAAATTTCAAAAAATACAATACATCTACTTCCATAAACTTTAACAACAAAATCGTTACATAAAAATCATAATCTTAAAATTAGATTATGGTTAGGGTGACCTTTCACTTTAACAACAAAATCATTACATAAAAACGATAATCTTAAAATTAGATTATTGTTAAAATGATCTTTCAAACCCAACCAAAAACACGCATGAGGGCGCTAGTTTATCAAATGAATTAAGACACTTGGTATGAAAGTGAAAATAGGCACTAATTTATCAAATGAAGCTAAAAATTTAGAACGAAAGTGAAAATGAGCGCTACTTTATCAGATGAAACTAAAAACTTAGTATGAAAGTGAAAATAAAATAATGTAAGTAGGCAAAACTTGTGACCTAACTATATAGGGCAGCATATATCTATATTTAGTGTCCTGTGGAGCTTCTAAGCTTTACATTGCTTTAATGTCTTTTTCCATACGTGACAGTTTGGGCACTATCTCGATGTTTATTTGCTACTGTTTCCTTTTTCAGTATCTATGTACCCTTTAACGGTGTGTTTCCCTCAGTACATTTGTATAAAGATTAACTTTCTGGATTGAAGCTGTTCATGCCTTTGTCTATTGCGAAGCTACTAGGGAGTCCATGTTATAGGAGGTATACACAGTGTCTGGCGAAGCAAAGCAAAGGAATTTCCGCAAAGACATCAGATTCTGTCGGGGTTGTTTTGGGATCGAACTTTGCACATTTACAGTGAGTATGTTATTGATCGGCATACTCTGCTTAGAGCCGAGTTAGTGAATATATAAATCTTATTCCTAGGTAGGGTTCCGGATAAAATTGTGGCAGGATGAGGATTATGATAAAGGGAGGTGTCTGGAAAAACACCGAAGATGAAATTCTGAAAGCAGCTGTTATGAAATATGGGAAAAATCAATGGGCACGTATTTCTTCTCTGCTCATTCGGAAATCAGCGAAACAATGCAAAGCTCGGTGTTATGAATGGCTGGATCCCTCCGTCAAAAAGGTATTTTGAATCATTTTTTGTAAGGGTTTTGGGGAAATTTGTATAAGATTTTTCTGTCAGGGCTTTGCTGTAATTGGAGTAAAATTCTTTGTTGAAATTTTTATAGAACAAATTTAAACAAGGGTTTATATTTTTCAATAAGTCTAAACAAGGGTTTTTTTGTTGTACAACGCAGGTCAAACGATAAAGAAATGGGGTCTCGGCACGCCTCCCTGACAAGCCTTTCTGCTTTGTTGCTTTCTATTTAAGTGAACATAAAATAATGTATGTAGATCCAGCTAACCGCGTGGAAGCGTATCCTATTGACCAAGTGGAAGCTACAGTTCAGATTGAAGCAGCTTGGATATTTCTTTGAAGCGCATGCTCTAGAGCTCCAACGCTGATGTCACCCTTAGTAAGCTCCTATTCCATTTAACTGTTGTCTATTTTTGAATCGGTGAGACCCATTAAGTTATGAAAATATATAGACTTTATTTCAAAAACCTAAGAATTATAAGTAGAAATTACATAAAAGGATTTTTGTAGATATTTGACAAAGGAGTGGAATAACTAATATATACTAAAGTAAATCTTTCACATTGAGACAATATAGCCAACCTGGGTAATAAAAAATTACATGTTTTTCTGACATGGCAAAGTGTAGAGCACCTCCATGCCTTGAATATGATTCAGAGCTCTCTTTTCTTAAGGGCATGGGATACATGGACAAATTATTATAAATGGATGGAAATTCATTGCCCTCTGGTAAAGTTTCAAGGGTATTCAATGTTGTTAGTGCACCTTGAACATGATTATTTAAACCACCAACCCTTGTGGTAGCTTGTGAACCAAGGTTCAAGCCATCTTCCATATCTTCTTCCGAATCATTCATAATTACATCAGGTTTTTTTGAAGAACAGAACTAACAGAGTTGACAGGTGACGAAGTGTGATAGACAAATGCTAGTAACACAATCACAATTAGGGCCATTATTTACCAAATTATCCTGGGATTGACATCCTTGTTGGTTGACACTTGAATTTTGATGATCTCCTTTTTAACTTTCAGGTAACTATGTTGCCTCTAATTCAGTTGCAAGCACCTGCTTAGTGCAAATATGATTTCTCATGAAGCATAGTATGTTTGCACAATCTTCTCCCTCTACGTCACCATTTTCCCCGACCTTGTGCGTGTCTCCATTTTTTGTTTAATTCATTTTTCACTTTTCAACACCACCAGAATCATCAACACAATTAGTTTCTCATACTTATGTCTTTGCTAGATCAAAAGTTGCTTCTTCCCTTTGAATTCTACGAGTTTCAAGGTTGCCATCTTCTAGAATTATGGACATCCCTTGCAATAGTTCCTGCTACTTTTGTTGCAATGCAGCAATCTCTTCAAGTAGAATGACATGCTTGTCGTTTTTTTCACAAATAACATAATGCTCCCGAGCACATTGCAATTGTTGCCTCTCAAGTTCTAGATCTCAAATCGCAGTGGCCAATTCCAATTGAAGTGATGAAACCTTGGCCCATGCATCTTCCTTGTGTTTCCTGGAGCTTATTATTTACAACAAGCTTCTCTTTCTATTGTCAAGCAGCTGGCTCAGATTGTTGCTCCAGTGCCTCCGAAGACTCTACAAGAACCAACTTTCATTTACATTTCAAAATAGTCCTCCATAACCACAACAAGCAATGATATAAAATGAAAAAAAATGAGGACCTATCTTATTTCAAAACAGTCCTCCATAACCACACAGACAATGATATAAAATGAAAAACCAGGACCTTTTTCCAGAGCATCTGGCTTTAAAATAAATTCAACATACCGAACATAGAGTAACAAGTCATAAATACTCAGGAAATATTATGCCAGACTTTGATTAAATAATGCACTGTAAATTTTTGCAGATGCCAAAGATAGATAAAGCCCTTAAAGAATAAATCATGTTCTTTGCTTGTTTCTGCATTTCTTCTGCCTTGGTGGTTGAAGAACCACATTGATTACAACATCAAAAACAACCTTAACATTCTGTTGTGTTTTAGAACTACAATTAATGTATGTTGTAGCCCCGATTTGCCTCTTCAAATCTTCACCTTGCGCTGTCGAGATTGGGGCTGCTCCAGGATGATCAACATAAAACAGTTTGTCTTTTCATAAATGTAATTATGTCCCCGCCAAAATGATAGGCACAGATGGTGTGTATTGTCTCAATTCTGGAATCCACTTTTTGGAAATGATTTTATAACTGGCCTCGCTGATCAAGGAGAAAGCCAGGAGGAAGACATTTGCACCTCTATAACTCAAGGACCCAATCCTATTGTAATCCTCTTGTCCCGTCGTGTCCCAGAGGCCAAGATTCATTGTACTTCCATCCACCAAGGCAGAAGAAAT
>Ga0181464_1001511_pt2 | contig 11247 bp, 10 predicted proteins | sample InSIn2gowninarea_FD_119074 | JGI IMG/M metagenome (GOLD analysis project Ga0181464, IMG submission 119074) | Clean room microbial communities from NASA Spacecraft Assembly Facility at Jet Propulsion Laboratory, Pasadena, California, USA -... ...
CTATCCTAATTTCAATAAATAATGATAAATAATTTTGTTTATTGAAAATCTACGTGATATATTTAAAACCAAGGTTTAAAATACTCCTTACAATAAACAATTGATCATTAGGTGCATAAGCCGAATTGGAATCTATACAACAATCAAACATATCAGATCTTCATGTACCATAATAAATACCAAATTAAATTATACCCTAGATATACCAAAATATCCTCTTTGGTTTTTCCAATGGTTTTTGAGAGAATATTATATGTACTAGGCAATAGGACCAACAACAACAAAAATGTTAAGTAAGAGCTAGATATATGATGACACCAACTTCATATAGGTATAAAGTGATGTCCATTGTGGGTGAGGATTAAGAGGAAATTTTTTTAGATCAACACTTGAAATGAGATGTGGTTGATCTGTAATCAACCATGTGAAATTGATGATGAATGTCACATTCATGCTTAGGTCATTGAAAATATAGCTTCATATTGCAAGGGAGAAAGGGTTAGTTTACAATTGTCTATATGAAAGAAATGACTAATAAATAGCATGCACACTTAGGTTGGGAAAGAGAAATACCTTCTTGAGTTTTCAAAAGTTGGAGGATAAGAAAATAATGCAAATAACTTAAGTCAATGATGTCAAAAGTATTCTAATATTGGAGTTCACATGGTTTAGAAGTTTGGTGTGAGCAGTAGAATATAAATATAATATCATTAACATACAATACATGTATATATGGTAATGTTAGGGTTAAAATGACATATAGAAAAGTTAGAGTCAAGAAGGAATCTACCCACTTTTTTATACGAATATTGAGGAGCATCCTTGAGGCCATTGAGAGATATCACTCTAAACAAACTACATGTTTATTCCATAGAAATTTCTTAGGTATATTTGAAATCCATTAGACAGATTTCCATATATATTAGGAAACAAGGGCAAGGACAAGGTGGATGGAATATATTTTGGCAACTAGGGTACATATTTTTTTTTACTCATTGTGTTCTACTTGTGAAATAACATTTAGAAACTAATCAGATTTCCATCTACCAACAATACTATTGCAACATATTTATTCATGTAAACCCATTTGTGTTTGAAAAGTTCTCCATTTTAGAAGAGGTCTAAAATATCATTCGTCATCAACCAACAAAATTCCTCATTTATGATGGTATCCCATTCTAGATGGCTAGAAGTTTCTTTAAATATTTCTAGATGCAGAGTCTCTAGAAATTAAAGTAAAAGAAAAGAGACTCGGTGAAACTTATGGTTTATTCAACATTGATTAGAATGATCATCAACTAGATCAATAACTACTTCCCTTCTTATATATCCATCAAGGAAGTTGTGGAGCATTAGTGGAGCTAGTGTAGGTCTAGGGTCATTGAATTCATTCAGAGAACACAATTGAATTAATTAGGTGAAGCATTATTTTCATTCTCAAGATTATAAAAGGATTAAAAGGAGATGGCACGTGTGTAAAACATTTCTTAAGATTCAAGTATACATGGATGTTAAATCAAGTTCATAGTTATAATAGATATTCATCATAAATAATATATCCTATAACAATGAATTTTGTTGATACACTAGATATGATGAGTGGATAATTTTTTACATCATTTAAATAATGAATAAAAATGCACTTTATAAAAATTTAGTTTTCTCATCATGAATGTGCACACGTGCTTCATTACCAAACATGAAAAAACCACTTACATACATATGGTTTTATGTTGCTACACTATTAAATGCTCATTGAGCAAAATCATTATATTTAGAGAAAAATCATGATATTGGTCAACTTTTTATACATGGAAAAGACTAGGAAATTTAAATGTTTTAAAGAGTTAAAAAGTAGTTGAAAGGTTAATATGGGATGTTAATGTGCAAAATTATTATATTTAAATTGAAAGATCATGTGGATAAACCTTTTCTACGATAAAAAGACAAGAAAGTTGAAATATTTTAAAGGAGAGTTAAAAGGTTAATACTGATAACAAATGTTAGCATGCGAAAACAATGTTGTTAGAATTTATGTATTTATTGAAATTTAACACAATTACTTTTTAGTAAAGTTGTAACTAATCATTCAGGGATAGAAATATTCTTACATTTGTTTATTATCGATATTACAGGTCAAATGTGTTAAGTATGCTCTAAATCTCACAAAAGTTGAAATCATGGATCGATATTGTGTAAATATGTTCTAAATCTCACAAAATTGAAATCAGACAAAAGTACATTGTACTATCTAATAGGTGGAAAGGCCTCGGATTCAGCCGTAATCCCTATTCCCAGCCGATTTCGACGACTTCTTCAGGACCTTTAAAAGGCATTGTCTTTGTCGACTGATGCCGCACATTCGCTTGCACTTTTGAAATTTGGAAAGAGTATTTGAATAGTTTTCTAAAAATGGAAATAGATATAGTATTATTAAAAATATTGAAATTCGATAACTCTAACTCAGTTTTTTAAAATTTTCTATCAAATTTTATCATAATCTTACCAACATTTTCTTGACTTATTTATGGTTTTATGGTTTCTTAGACTACGCTGTTTTAAAATAGAAGCTTCAGTAAGCGAGTGGCTTATTTGAAATGCTGCCGCTTGACAGGATCGAATTGTCACATTCAGGACCTGGATTCCAGAAATCGGTGGTGTCGATGATGTTGTCCATCTGATCCTCCCGCCCAGTAGTGGGATTAAGATCCAAAGCCCATGCATTCAATCGATGGCCGAGGCCGCCATCGATGCCATCGGACACCTCCGTATCTAAAGCCGCAGCTGACATTGGCGGCGGCAGCCTGAATCTGCTGCCGGGAAAGGGAAGACGCAGAGGGAATGTCAGGCACAGAATTGGGGAAATTGGATTTGGCGTTGGGGCCTCTCAGACAATACATTGCGGCGTCGTAGGCGCGGGCGGCCTGCTCGGCAGTGGGGTATGAGCCGAGCCATAACTTCTCTCGAGATTTGGGCATTCGAGTTTCTGATACCCAGCTCCCCATTTTCGCAATCGGACTCCCTTAAATTGCTGCAAATTTTTCCGGCGATTTTTTTCTTCTATAACATGGGCTTCGTCATGCTCCTGCGGGGAGAGTTTTTCCATATTTCCGAACCAGAAGAAGCTCTGCGGTAGCTGGAGACGGGGGGGACCTCGCCGGGAGTTAGTGAGTTCAAATACAAATAAATGGAGTTGAGATATGGAAGTGACTATATATAGCAGTGAAAGCCAGCAAGTGAAATGCAGTAACCACGTGTGTCTCTCTACTCAACAAAATATTTGACGTGACAAAGAAATTCATTCGATATTCAAAAGAAGACCATCGATTTCTCTTTTGAAAATGTGAACAGAATGTCAGATTATCGACAGATAGCGATCGTTAGTTTGGGCAATGGATCATGTCGTTGTCACGAGTCTTAAAAAGAGTAACACACTGAGAAGCGATCGTTACTGTGCATTCTTAACGGTAGCCGCCTGCAAGTGGAAAGGAAAGTAGAGACACAACAATCTTTGTTTATCACAAGTTTTTAATGCCAAATTCCGTACCGGAGGATTCAATGAGTAAACGTCTTAAAGCTCCCGCGTTATCCCGAACAGTTCGGATGGGATTTATATATGTTCAACCCGTCGATGCAATTCTTTACAAAAGGTTAAATTAGGTTTATTAATATACACTTTAATAAGAAATTGTTATATTAAAAAACACTCCAACTATTGTCGAAATCAGCGGATGAATAAGTAATCAAAAGCAGTTGAAAACTATACTCTTCTTCTTCTTCAATTGAAAACTGAGTATAAGAGAGTATTGGTAATGACCATAGTCTAACTAGACTGGCTTTTTGTGAATATGTAATCCAAAGCAATTGAAAACTGAGTATAAGATAGTATTAGTAATGGCCCTAGTCTAACTAGACTGGGTTTTTGTGAATATGTAATCAAAAGCAATTGAAAACTCAGTGTATGAGAGTATTCGTATTGGTACTAGTCTAATAATTAATATATATAAAATATAAAATAAATACAATAAATATAGTATATATAGAAAAGTTTTTTAAAAAATATGCTATGCAAGTATTGTGATGTGGGAAGGGGGTTGTCAAGACCTCGAGTTGAAAATGGTCTAGGGAGTAGAAAAACCGAAGTTGTAGTACGGGTCCGCCTAGATGTGGTATGAGCATCCGCGTTAAGAGAAAGGTGACTTGGGTGGAGTGTTCGGTTAAAGGCAACTTGTAGGTGAGATGTTTGGTTATGTGTGACCCATCATTGGTTAAAGGTGACTTGAGGGTAGCGGTCGGTTATGTGCGATAGATGGTCGAGCACATCGTGATGAGCGGGTGCTCGCCCGACGAGACAAGTGACCGTTGTGGGATGGGCAACTCGATGGCAAAGTCATGTGCGATAGGCAACCAATATGCAATGGGCAAGTCATGTAGGCTGGTTGACCTATGAATAGGCACAACGCTTCATGAACAGGTGTGTCATTTGGCAGATCGGTTGCACACATTTGTGGATGGTTCGACCCATGGATAGCACCAACTTACGTATCCACTAGAGAAAAGAGTTCAATGAAAGGTCGTATATATTGCTACAGAGTTGATGGAGTTCAACCATCGACCAAGCAACTCGTTCAACACTTGAGTAGTTTGAAGAGAAGCAAGGGAATGAAATCAAAGGGCAAAGGCAGAGGCGAGGCGCAGGTCGGGAAAAAGGACCGCAGAAGTTCTTGTTTTGGTAGAGAAAAATTCAACGAGTTTTGTGCATGCCGCGACAAGGGCGCTGGTAGGCTAGGTGTCGTCACACAATGGTTGGGCGATGTGCCTGCACGACAGGAAGAACAGGGGCCTTGTACACAAACAGTAATTCAGGCAGAATCAACAGAAGTGTCACATGCAGGGTGTGAACTCGAGCATAATTAATAAAGTGTCATAGGACGATTTTCATAGCATGTAATTTGTGGTTTCTAGCAGAGCACGAGCAGTGCAATGCAGATGATGGTAGTGGTAGTGCAACGGGCACAAGCTATTCGACTGATGCATGACCCCCAGGTGACTTGGGAAAAGTGTGCAGCGAAACTTTTGGTAGCAACGATATTTTGGAAAACTTGTAATTTGTAAAGTATTTGCAAATTTATACATTATTGGGCAAACTTAACAGGGAGTTTCCCCTCCCATATAAATGTGTGTAATTGTGTTAGGATGATGGTTTTATTCTACTGCATATAATTGAAGATACTTGAATAAGATAAATGAATGAATGTTATTTTTGCTGCATTATAAACAATTTAAGAAATTTGACTAAGTATTGAGTAGGCATAGTCTGTGTACTTGAGTAGTGGTCAAACAAAAAATTTTGGCAATGCCGCACCCGCCTATGTGTGGTTGGAAGACACCATCAAGGTAGGAGCATGACAGGGGTGATGTCTTTGCCTACAGGGCAATAGGAACAATTTGCTCCTCCATAAAATAGGGTTCTAGTAGATGTTAAGATGACAAGTATGTATTAATTAGTGTTTATATATATATATATGAAATTTTATCTTTGAAATTTTTAGATAGCGAGATGATATATATGTAAAATTCAAATAAAAATGATGGTTAATGTTAATTTATTAGGTTTGAGAGGAATTAGAATTGGATGTCGAGTTGAATTTTTTTGCCAATGCTAAATATGTATTTGAATTAGTTTCTCATATTTAATGGAAAAAAATGTATTTGAATTAGTTTCTCATATTTAATGGCATGACAAAGATTTAGATAATTTGTATTGGAAGATCTTATTAAGCAAAAACAACAAGTTCTATACTAGAGAAAAAGCGACAACCACATATTTAGGTCAATAACTATCTTTACGTACTAGTCAATATTTCTTCTAATTTAATTGGGAAGGCTAAGTAGTGAATATATTCTTCCTCCAATGGTTATCTTTGTTCAAACTATAAAGTATATTTTCAAAGCATATATTTTAAGACAAAAAATTAACATACCTAAAATTACCTTATTCAAAATATAAAGTATATTGTGATATAAGGTAGACATTTTAAGACAAAAAATTAGTATACACCAATTGATAATTAAGACATGATTTTTTTATGTAGTTAAAACTCCTAATAGTATAAATAAAGCAATAAATTTAAGCAATTGATTAATGTGTAAAGGTAATTTACAAGAACATCTCTCAATTACATCATTGAGAAATGAATCTCCATGATCGGTAAACAAATATCATGAACCAATTGCTTGCTAATCCATATATCAAGTGTCACTAACTATTGCTAATCCATAAAGTGTCATTAACTATAAGAGATATTTAAGTCGTCACATCACTCATGTGTAGAGAACAATTATAACCATTGGACTAACAAAATATAAAAGCTTATTAAAAGCACACTTTATCCTAAAAAGTGATTAAACCATGCTAAACCTTAAGAAACACCTGAGGTCAAAATATCTTAACATCACCACTTAAGAACAATTTGCGATTGAATTGAAGGACATACAAAGGAGAACGAACGATTCATTAGGAATTATACCCCCTTAATGGAAATTTCATTGAGTCCTCACATCACCTAAATCTTTAAGAAATTGGCTTCCATGAGGGGTATCATGAAAATTTTAGTAAGTACTTGATCATCCATATGGAAATAAATCAATTAAAGGATGCATTTTTAAATAATCTCCTAAATGAAGTGAATGTGTAATTCAACATGTTTGATATACTAATGATCAACTACATACTTTGTGAGTTAAATAACACTCTAGTTGTCACATTATGACCGAGCTATACATCGTAAAGGTGTTGATGAGGATCTAGCTATGGATATTTAACAACCCGTTCTCTCGCATAAACTTAAATTATGATTTTACATTTGAATTGTGATATCTCCATAATGGAACTACCGAAAAAAAAATAAAAATTCAAGATGCTAAATTCATTTATACATTTAAAAATTATATTTTAAATAACAAGAAAAAGCATGATATAATAAAAATTTATTTAAGTAAATTTTGACACATATCCAAAAATTAGAATAAATATGAAACCATTTTAATGAAGCTCATAGTCATATTAATAGGCCAAAAATTAAAAAGGCTCTCCAAGTTTTATTTCGGAAAGCAAACTTAGAAATGTAAAGAATGCTCTCATGGATGGGGTAAAAACTCAGTATAAAGAGCTAGAAGTAAAGAAAAGAGAAGTGAAAGCTAAAATCTAAGAATTTCACTATACAATAGAAAAACAAGAATATTATCAGGCTGAAAAAAACCAGGAAGAAAATCTTTATAATCAGTTACATAGTATCAGAAGAGACGAGAACACAACTTTTTTTCATAAGCAAGCCACTGTTCGAAAAATCAGAAATAACATAACAGCTATCAGAGGTAACGCAGGAACTCAACATAATGATCAAGCTGATATCAAAAACGTTGCCTCATAACATTTCAAAGGGCTCCTAACTCAATCAGGGGATGAAGAAAACTATGTTGATCTCCTACAACATCTACTAAACAAGATTGCAGCAGAAACAAATGAAAGTCTGGCAGAAGAAATAAAGGAAGAAAAAATCAAGGGAGCAATTTGGGGCCTCCAGCCTGACAAAGCACCAGCGCCGGATGACTTTCCTATTTGTTTCTATAGGGAGCACTGGGAAATGATCAAAAAGGACCTCATCAAATACTTTAAATGGACTCAGAGGAAAAGTAAATTAGGAGGTTACACAAATTCTACACATCTGGCTCTCATCCAAAAGGAGAACTACCCCTCTAATTTTCCCGCTTCCGCCCCATATCCTTATGTAATTCATCCTATAAAATCTTCATAAAAATCCTTGCTTCCCATCTCAAACCTCTATTGCTAATTCTAATCTCTGACAATCAAGGTGGCTTTATGGAAAATAGGAAAATTTCAAATTCTATTCTCTTAGTTCAGGAAGCCATTCTAGAAATGAAAAGGGCTTCATCCTGAAATTGGACTTGGCAAATGCCTTTGACAGGGTTAAGCACTCCTTTTTATTTGTTGTTCTTCAAAAAATGGGCTTCACTTCTTCTTTTCTTGATCTCATAAGATCTTGTATCTCTGGTCCTTGGATAGCTCCCCTTATCAATGGCAGACCTGACCCTGCCTTCTAATCCTCAAAAGGATTGAGGCAAGGTTGTCGTCTATCCCATTACCTATTCCTCTTAATGGTTGAGTCCTTCAGTTGTGCCCTTAACCATAAGTGGCAGACAGGCCTCATCACTGGCATCAAATTTGAAGATGGAGTGAAAAACATCAATCACTCCCAATTTGCTGATGATACCCTACTGATAGGAAGGGCGTCCACAATCATAACTCAAAGATTCAAATCTTTATTAGATAAATTCGTGACATATTCAGGGGGAATGATTAATCATTTCAAAAGTTGTATTTATGGATGGAACGCCTCAGCTCAAAAACTCCAAAACATAGCCAACATTTTTGGTGTGCCTCGCAAGTTAAATTGGGACCACTTCGGCTATTTAGGAATTCCAGTGAGTAGAGGAAATGTAAGAGATGATGTTTGGGAAACAAATTTAGACAAAATGAAAAGAAAAGTTCAAAATTTGGGATCCACTTGGCTCAACCCAGCTGGCCGATTGGTGCTTCTCAAATCAGGACTTTCCTCTCTTCATCTATATCAATTCTCCCTTGCCCAGGCTCCAATTTCTTTTCGCCACAAAATGGATAGTATTCTCAAATTTTTCCTTTGCCAGGGAGGGAAAAACAAAAGGAAAAAATTTAACTTGGTTGGCTGGAAACAAGTCATTCAAATCCAAGAAAAAGGAGGTCTTGGAATTAGATATCAATGCTCACAAATTCATCCTTTGGTGGCAAGATAGTTTGGAGGCTTATCAGAGATCAACCAGCTTGGTGGAAAAAGGTTTGGAGGCCAAATACCTCAGCCGCCTATGGTAGCAACTGCTTATAACTGAAATACCCATCTGAAGCAGCACAAGTATCTGGAAACTCTATAAAAAATCCATCTCCTTTATGGCTCAAAATGTCTCCAAGGTTCCCAAAGGTGGTAGCAAAATCAACATTCGCACTGACAAAATTATGGGGAATCAGCCAATTAGCAGTCTTCCAGGTATGGCTCCAATTATTCTCTTTCTTCAAAGTAAAGGAATACACATTTTAGACCAAATTTCTCAGTGGGATACAAATACCCAAGCTTGGAAGAGATCAAGCCTTCCTCCCATCCCTAAACACCTCAAAGAGAACCTTAACAATTTCAGATACATCTTCACAACATTGCTCCTACAATTAAAAATGGCAACGATGGATTCCGATGGGATCCCACTGGCACCAGTTACTCAATACAAGCAAGTTATAATTATCTATGTTACAGGGACTACTTGGCTCCAACATGGATATATTGGAAAACAGTGTGGAAATTTGAAGCCATCCCTAAGGTGAAATTCTTTATGTGGACCCTCTTAATAGGGAAAACCCTCACCGTAGAAAATATGAAAAAGAGGTATTGTTGGACCTTCCCGATGCCCTAACTGTCAAGAAGTAGAAGAGTCTATCCAGCACCTCTTCATTTCATGCCCCTTTTCTTTTTCTTGCTAGAATGGCATTACCCCAATCGTCCCTCCCACCTGGAATTCACAGCTATCCATTGGGGAAGTCCTTAACAACTGGAAAGAAAACAGCACCTGAAAATCCAAGAAAAACAATATTGCCAAGAGGGTGTGGGATGCCCTCCCATTTGCCCTCTTATGGAGAATCTGGATTGCTAGGAACAACAAGATCTTTAAAGATAAATAGACCTTAACCAGGCATGTTTGTAGCAAGGCTAAAAGTCTTGTGATAGAAACTATTGCATCTAAGAGAACAAAGAAAATTGACATGACAAGTCTTTGTGTTGAAGAAAGAGACTTCATCAGGAGTCTGATAGACAAGATTAGTATCCTTCTAGTAGCAAGATCTACAACAACTTGGACAACACTTACAGCCACAACTAGAAAATACGACTTAAGCAGGATGAATTCAATAAATGGCTTCACACTAGTAGCTCCCACTCCTTGTTCTTTGACAATGCCTCCAAATCAAATCTGGGAGTGGTGGGGGGAGGGGGAGTTATCTAAAAAACAAATGGTGAGCCCTTAGTCACCTTTGAGTGGGGATTAGGGAATCTTTCAAATAACAGAGCAGAGGCTCTCGCACTCTACCAAGGAATACTCCAACTACAAATTCATGGAATCAAGAAAGTTATGATCTTCAACGATTATGCTATCATTATTAGTTTAATGATTAGGAAGCGAAAGGCCTCCAACATCTTCTTATAGCAAACCATCAACAGATTCCAAGTAATGATCAATCAAACTCAGGATTTCCAATTTTTTCATATCCTTCGCACCATAAATCGAGAAGCAGATAAATGCTCCAGTCAAGCATGCATACGGCCAAAAGGAAATATCCTCTGTAACAACAAGGATCAGTTTCAATTCCTCCCATGATCCCCCTCATGATTTGTGAAAATCTTCCATATCTAGTGAATCACATTTTTTCAGGGCGTACCCTAACCAAATCCAAAGCAACCCCGATGTAGCCTCTTCCACGCCATTGGAAATCCTCCCACCTCACCCTGCAGGCTTCTCAGCTTTTTGGAACACTTGTTGCCCTTATGGAATCCGTGATCACTCCATTTTTCACCGCGTGATCCCGTCCTTCACTCCTTGTAGCTCGCTCACTACAAATACCCGGGTGCATTCTCCTTATTTCCTGGCCTTCTTCCCTATCTTCATTCGTTCCACTGCTCTAGCGACCATCTTTGATCGTAGCTATCCCTCAGCGTTCATTATTAGTGCTTGTTCCCTTTACTCCCCCGTCGATCTCTTCTCTTTCTACAGTCCCTTTCTTGCCCGATCCTTTGCTTCTGCTCTCCCTATGATTCGATGGCCTCTATTTTCTCCTCTCTATTTTTATATCCCTCCTTTCTTTAAAGCACTCCCCCCAATGTTGCTAAGGATTGTCTCATTCCATCTCCATAATCTATCTTTTTGTAATCATTCCACCCCCTTACCTGCTCTTCTAATAGACTCTATCCTTTCTGGAATTCTTCGCCGCCCTTCTCTCTATTCTCTGAACTTTCACTCCTTTCTTTTCCCTATTTTTCAGACCTTCTGTCTTATTTTTATCGTCACGGTTGTTTCAGCTTTTTGGAGCAGGTTTTTAGCATTTCTTTAGGATAGAGCTGAGGTCAGGTTTTTAGCATTTCTTCAGGATAG
>Ga0181464_1001634_pt1 | contig 11234 bp, 17 predicted proteins | sample InSIn2gowninarea_FD_119074 | JGI IMG/M metagenome (GOLD analysis project Ga0181464, IMG submission 119074) | Clean room microbial communities from NASA Spacecraft Assembly Facility at Jet Propulsion Laboratory, Pasadena, California, USA -... ...
CAGGATTTACCCATTCAAATGTTTTTTCGATCTGCGCTACCGATCACTATGCCTAATTTTGTATATTGGAAAATATCTTTATATTTCTGTAATTCTTTGTGTAGTAAATCATGCTCAGTCAGATCCCGCATGACTTTGGTGAAGCCTACATGTTTACCTTCTTCGTTAAAGAGCGGAAAAACCAATCCGAATCCCCAAAATTGGCTCTTATCTTTTTTCACATGCCAGCGTTCGTCCCTGGCTTTACCGTATTTAGCAGCTGTTTCGAGTTCTATATTGTGTCTTTTGTGCTTTCTGTCGTCCTTTGTAAAAAAAATATCGGCATTTCTGCCGATAACTTCTTCTGATGTGTAGCCAAGTATGTGCTTGGCTCCATTGTTCCAGCTGCTAATCGTTCCATACAAGTCTACGGTGAAAACTGCATAGTCTGAAAGACTTTCAAATACCTGGAAATAAAAATCAGGATCGTTTCGCAATTTTTGGTGCTTTTTTTTAAGTGGATTTGTTTGTGCACGAGGGGTAGAGCTACGAGGCGCAGTGGCAGAAGTTTTTCGTGATGAACTGATTCGAACTTTCATCCGTTAAATACTAGGTTAATTGTGATAACTATAGCAAACCCTTAAGGATAAAACAATGCTATAATAGATGTCCCCTATGAAAGATATAACGTACGTCCGAACACGCGGTAGAAAGTCTATCGGTATCCAGATCAAACCTGATGCAACAGTCACAGTATCGTATCCATATCTGCTGCCGAAGTTTTTTGCTGAGCGGTTTGTGAAAGAAAAAGAAGCGTGGATACGAGAAAAACAGCAATTGATGCTAGCCAGATTGCCGCAAAAAGAACGAAATACATACTTTTATTTAGGTAAAGAATATGAGCTCGGTGTACGCCAAAGTCCAAAAGATATCGTTGAAGTTGCTGATAAGATCTATGTGGCGAGCCGGAATCCAAGTTTGATTAAGACCTATCTCACCAGCTGGTATAAGCAACAGGCAAGAAAAATCATTGTCCAGCGAGTTCAGCACTATGCAAAGATCTCCGGTGCGACATATCGATCTGTAGCAATAACAAGTGCTGAGACACGATGGGGTTCATGCAGCAGTGAAAAGACACTTAATTTCAACTGGAAATTAGTCATGGCTCCCCTGCCCGTGATAGACTATGTGGTTTGCCACGAGCTTGCTCATCTGACAGAGCTGAACCATTCGAGGGATTTCTGGGAGACAGTGCGTAAAATGTATCCGCTGTATCGGGAGTATAGGACCTGGCTCAAACGTCATGGGCATATGCTGACTGTATAAAACGTTCGATTCCCTTTACCCCTGCTACGTTTTTAGCCTCAAAGTAATGTTTTGCTCAGCCTCGAATTTTATGCACCCGCAGCGGGAATCGAACCTGTGCTATAATTGTTCCATGAATACGACCTCAACAACACATAGATTTGTGGCTGTTCTTAACAAAAAGATTGAGCCAGGTCGTGCGATGAATGCTCTTGCACATATGGCAGTAGGTTTTTCTGCTTTATATCCTGATAAAGACGCACTTCGTTTTGATACGTATGTCGATAAAGATGGCGGTGAACACAAAAGTATTTCCGACAATCCGTTTATTATTCTTTCCAGTGATAACTCAAACCAAATCAGAACATTACGAAACAAGCTCATTGAAAATAATATCCCCTTCAATGATTTTACAAGCACAATGATTGAAGGTACTTATGCTGACCAACATAAACGTACAAGTGAAACACCTGAACTGGAGCTTGAGTATTACGGTATATGTTTTTTCGCTGAAGACAATCACTCCAGGGAACTAACAAAAAAGTTCTCTTTGTGGAAATAATAGGTTCTAACATAGTTACTCAGCCCCTGCTGCTGCTTTCAGCCTCAATTTGTGCCTAGAAACGTCTTATGGGCAGCGGTACGTTAGAACTTCGTATATAATAAGAAACTATGACTGTCACGTGTATTGTCCCCTTTTTCAACGAACGCGATAGAATACTAAAAGTGGTGGATGAAGTGGTAAAAATAAAAGGAATTACTCAAATCATACTTGTTGATGACGGTTCGACTGATGGAACTTCAAATCAAGTAAAAGAACATTATCCAAACTTTACAGTTATCCACAACAAGAAAAACCTTGGAAAATCTGATGCAATCGTTGCCGGGCTTAATAAGGCAAATGGAAATTATATCCTCCTCCTTGACGCAGATTTACAGAATTTTGTCTATAAAGAGGTAGAAAACGGCATTGCAGCAATAAATAGAGACAAAAACATCGATATGATTATATTCAACAGAATCAACGCTCCATTGATAGTAAAGTTATCCCGAGGAGCAATCCTTACTTGCGGGCAAAGAATTATAAAAAAGGAATATCTTTTACAGACTTTTTCTCTTTATAAACCAAAAGGATATGAAATTGAATTTGCTCTTAACCAGTATATGATGGACAAGCAAAAACAAGTTTACTGGATGCCTATTACTGCATCTAACACAAAGTCAACAAAAAAAAGAGGATTTAAGAAAGGTATGAAAAAGATTGTTAAGATGCATATAGATATTTTTGGATACTTGGGCTTATACAATGCATTCACACAGTTACTATTTTTCTGTAAAACTGAATATAGAACTAATCATAATAAATAGCTGGCACGATAATAAAAAGTTCTAACATAGTTGCTCAGCCCCTGCTTGCAATCATTTTATTTAAATGTAAATATTTCAAACACTCAAACCGAGGGAATGTTGAATGTTAGAATCCCGGGAAGTAGTCTGTGACGATGTTTGTGTGTGGAACTCCAAGTTTCGCTAGTAATCTTTTGTACGCATCTACCATCGCATTTGGACCTGAGATATAGAAAATTCTTTCTTTGAAGTCAGGGACGACATCTTTCAGCATCGCTTCATCAATTCTCCCTACTCTACCAAGCCATCCGGCCGGGACATGTTCTTTATCTGTTAAAACATACACTGGTGTTAATCCAAAAACATGTTGAGCTTGGTCGAAGAAGTCTCTATATGCAATTTCATCCGCTGTTTTATTGGCGTAGAACAGTACAACTGATCGTTTCTCTCCTTTATCGAGCATATATTTGATCATACTTCTGAATGGCGTAATACCGATACCACCGGCTATGAAGACAAGTTTTTTGCTTGTATCTTCAGGCAGGGTGAAATCTCCGGTCAATTGGGATGCGACCAAGATATCATTTGGTGATAGTTCTTTTAATTTATTCTTAAACGAACTACTCTTCTCTTCCAACCTGACCCCCAAACGAAGTTCATCTTCTGTCGGAGAGGAAGCAATGGTAAAGTATCTTCTGTTCCCTCTGCTATCAGGCCTTGTGTGCGGCAGCGTCCATTCAAGGTATTGGCCGGGTTTATACTGAAGCTTATGGTTGGAGGTGAATACATATTCAAAAGTATTAGCTGCCGCTGGTATTCTTTCCTTGAATTTCAGGAAGAGCTTTGCTTTGGGACTGACAATATAGGAATAGATATTACCGACTACCAAAGCAAATTCCGGGGATGAGAAGATCGGACCGATTTGAAATTGTGAACCGAATAAGAATCCTACAAGCACTCCATAGATCAGTTGAAGTCTTTTGGTTGGAGGTGTTGTTAGCGGTTCGGTTAACATGATTGTGCCAAAGAATATAATCGGCCAGGATACATATGCTTCAGGAATAGCTGTGAGTAACGGTATCCCATTTCCGGCTTGAAAAAGCGCTATTGTCAGTGTGCTTGCAATCAAAAAGGAGATGAATAATCGGAATCTTCTGATCTTACGGACGATTAAGAGCCCAATAATCAGAACAAACGGCAACAGAAAATCAGCCCCTACCCACCAGCTTGCATTTCCATTGCCCATAAGCCCCATGATGAACGCACTTATGGCGGCAGGATTGAAAATGTGCTTGTTGTTGATTGCAAAAATATACTTTGAAGCCATAGCTATTGTGCTGGCTGCTGCGAGGGTAATATAGTCGTTAATTGTTACTGCTGGAACAAATACAAAGAAGAGAATGAGAGCTGTGATCAGATAGGATTCAACATTTGTCGGAGCCTTGAGTAATTTTGAAAATATATAATTACTTGCAAAACATGCGGCAACCAGAATACCTAAGGAATTCAAGAGCTGTACTGGATTGTAAAAAAGGATTCCCGCGACGCTAAGGAGGAAGCATAGTGCTACGAGGGCGAGTAGTCCATACAGAACTACTTTATACATTGTATAGTTATTTAAAAAATCGTCTATTGGTTTGAGCATAATTACTGTGTTTTTGGTGTGTTGTAAAAAATTTCTCCTGGGAAGTTGTCTGATTTCTTCAATGTAAAGTCTTTATATAGCATAGCATATTCGAACTCAAAATTTTCAGAAAGTTTTTCCGCAGATGTGAAATATAATGCAGTCGTCAGCGCATCAGCCAGGATTGCTTTCTTGGCTATAACCCAGACTGATTGGATAGTATCAGGTGATGTATTTGTCCTTGGGTCGATGATGTGATGGAATTTGTCCCATTTCCGTCTGTTGCCGGCAGAACCGCAAATACTACCGTATGTTACTTCAACTACTCCTATGACTTGCTTAAGATTTACCGGGTGTTCAAGTCCGATTCTTAATGGCTCTTTTTGCATTGATTTGTATAAGATGTCTCCTCCGGCATCAACACAATATGAGCTATATCCGGCTAATTCCAGTACGCGTCCGACTAAATCAACTAACTGTCCTTTTCCAGCTGCGCCAAAATCGAGCAATGCAGGTTTCTTTATGTACATTTTGGGAAAATGGAAGTCGATTACTTCATCCCACGGTAATGCAGTTCTGATTGCTGCTTTTGGTTTTAATGAGTAGGCAGCGTCATATCCTGTATCTTCCAGGACATCACCGATGAGTGGTGTAAAGGCGCCGTCTGTCAGTGTGTAGAGTTTGTGATAGAGCGTTAGGAGCTCTTTGGAATCCCTGGGTAACGTGTATTCCCCTTCCCTCTTGGCCATGGTTTGCACCACAGACCCGGATCGAAAACGGGAATACACGCTGTCATATACATCGATTCGTTCTTTGACTTGATCAACAAGCTTTTGCTGATCTGTTGCCACGACATGATCGAAGATATCTATTACCCATGCAGTTCCAATCGCTTCAAATGAAAATTGAAATGATTTCATCCTTATGATTGTGCTTCCGCTTTGATTTTCTCAACAGCGTCGTTGAAACCTTTAGGACTCAAAGATGAACCTGAAACTTTACCTAAAGTTATTTCATCGATACTCTTACCGACGACCATATCTTTGTAATGTTCGGAGAAGTCAGTTTGTCGTGTCTTTGACATTGGTCTTGTTGCCAAAACTTCAACTGTTGAGTCAACAACGACTCCACTCGCTACTGTCAAAGTTACTCCTAATTCTTCTTGACCTCCAGGAGATGTATAATTTCCAACTGCATTATACGTACCATCCTTATATGCACTTGCTTCCTGATCTGCTAAGGTTGGTCCTGCTTCCTGAGTTGTATTGGTTTCAGTTTGTGCACCCTGAGTTACCGCAGGACTACTTTGTGGATTGGTATTCTGGTTTTGGCTTTGGTTTTGTGATTGATATGCGACGATACCGATGAATGCTACCACGATAACTCCGATAATTGCCAAACCTACTTTTGATGAAGATTTCCCGTTATTTTGGTTTGCTTGTTCTTCCATATTGTCACCCCCTTTCGTTACTCACTATTTATAGTATGTTTCCTCTACTTTTGCAAATATATCTTAAGATTTGCTGAACTGCATGCATTATTGAGCTTGCACCATGTGTTATACTATCTGTATTCTCTCTTTCTGATAAGTATGCACTTAAAAGTGATATACTTACCAAAAAGTAAGCTAAAATATGGACAAATATACTGCCGATCAACAACTATATATCATCAACGGACGCGAGTATTCCTGTCCATTCGAACTTACAACGAGTGTGATTGTCAGTAAATGGAAGATGAAAATTGTTAAGCTCCTCTGTGATAATCCAAAGCTCCGATACAACGAACTCAAAAAATCAATACGGGGTGCAATAACGCATAAGATGCTGACACAATCACTGCGAGAACTTGAAAGTGATGGTATTGTAAAGCGCTTTGTTTATTCAGAAGTTCCTCCAAAAGTAGAATATGCACTTACTGAAGAAGGGCTTGGGCTGCAGCATGTTATTGAAGCGATGAATATTTTTGGAAGTCAATTTAGTAATAAGCCTACATCAAACAAACGCAAGCCAACGGCAAATACACAAGCAAGTATTTAGTGCCCCTGGATCCGTTCCAATTCCGCATCTGACAATCCAAAATGATGTCCTATCTCATGCAGGACTGTATCTGTAATTATCTTCTTTGCATCTTCCTCGTCTGCAGCTGCATGGAGTATGGGTTCTTTATAGATAGTTATTTTGTCGGGTAGTGCCGGGAAATCAGTTCGGTCAGTTCTTGGTACGCCATGGTAGAGGCCAAAAAGTGATAGTGAGGATGCGTTGGGTTCATTGCCGAGATCTTCCTCACTTGGCCAATCTGTCACTGTAATGGCCACATTATCCATTTGATCACGAAATTCTTTGGGAAGTTTCTTTATAGCCTCCTGTACAACAGAAATAAACTCTTCATCAGTCATCTTAATGTGATTGCCAGCGTTTTAATTGTGGGATATACGTGTTAGCAAGTTCTATTGCCTGATCTTTCGGCAAGCCTAGCTCGTGCATCATAGTATCGATGGAACTTTCAATCATTTCTTCCATGGTTTGATTTGGATCAGTGAATGCTCCGTTGAGGAAACAGAATTTGCAGTACTTGTGATTCTCCGTGTGGTCTTCATTGGTGCCATAAAATCCCTCACCAAGAGGCATGCCGCAGCTTTGACAACGAAAAGAAAGGTCCATATGGGAGATTATAGCACTAATGTGCGTGGTGTAAAACTATTTCTGTACCAAGCCACTCACATCAATAAACTTTTTCCACTTTCGTTTCTCAGCTTTGAATCGCTGATAATCCCCTTTTTCGACAAGAAATGCTTCTTTGGGGTCAGGAAGTTTGTCTATGAAGAGCTTGCCATTTAGATGATCGATCTCATGCTGGAGCAGAATGGCGGGCCATCCATTGAGTGTCAAGATCATTTCATTGCCTGAACGGTCGAGGGCTGCGACTTTTATCCGTTTTGAGCGTTTTACATATCCCCAGATTGTCGGAAGGTTGACACATCCTTCACAATTCTCGATATATGAGACTGAAGACCAGATGATTACCGGGTTGATAAGGACATGAATGTCACTGTATCCCCGCTTACCGATCGCCATATCGACGATAGAAATGCTTTTACTGATACCAACCTGATTGGCGGATAAGCCTACATTCATTGCATCGTTTCGGCTGCGATGTTTGCCTTTATTGTTGTTACCATATACAAAATCGATCATTGATTCTATTTCCTGCTGGATAGTAGTTTTGCGCAAATCCCGTTTCGTCAGGTGCTGGCATGGTGAACGTAGTATTATATCGTTTGGTTTCAAAACCGAGAGTTCCATGCGTTGATTATATCATCTGGCTATGTTCTACCGTGAGTAAAGGATTGATCGATAGGGGTTGTATTGATTGGCTTTCCTTTTTCGACTGTTTCTTTGGTCTGTTTCCTGGTTCGCAGCATAGATTTGACAATTTGTATCACGATTAAAGCCATGACCATAAGCACGTTATAGCAAAACCCTGCTACAAAAGCTGATACATCAAATGTCATTTCTCCCGGTATAATTTCATCACGGAAGGTCGGGAAAATGCCAAAAAATGGTAGAAGAAAGATACCACTAATGACAAAAATAAATGCAGCAAAGGGATTTTCCGGGTCTGCACCAAATAGTCTGAGGAATATTCTCAGAAAGAGGAACACATTTGATATAACTATGAAAATGAGAATTCCCCGCAAGATTTGCTTACCCACTGATTCCACTATCAACAAATCCTTTTGTGAAGGATTAAATGTCGGTATTTTCGGGGTTAGAAATCTCATGTCATACCCTGACAGTAGAGCATTTGTGTATGAAAGGGATGGGAGCCAGAAAGTAGCTATGTAAGAATATCGAGTATTTAACCGACTCGTTGTGCAGCTACATAGATATCTGTTGGTCGTACAATTTTACGCAGCACTTTGTTGGCTTTGGGGAGTACTTCCCGTCTAAAATCTTCACCGCTCATGGTGTCTGCCTGATCACCCGTGAAACCAATAGCTGCTAATCGTCTATTTAAATTTTTCCCCGGCAATGCAACAGGTATTCCTATGGTTGCCCGACTTTCCAAAAGTGCATGTACGGTCTCACCGGACATATTGTAATCAGTAAGTTCACCTTTATAAACGGGTATGTGGAGGCCATGAACGACAGGTACGAGTTCTGGGTCGTCTATGGTTTTTACACGAGTTTCTTTATACGGATATGATTGCTGATTTAAATCAGCTGCATATACTGCTGCTGCAAGCAGATGTCTTGGATCAAGAAATGATTTTCCCCATTTCTTTCTCTCATGACGTATCTTCTGCCCTTCCATTTTGGTAAAACCGTACTGGGCAAACAGAATTGCGACAAGCCCCATCATCCGGTAGAGATCATCAGGTGCATCTCTGAATTCAGGTTTCGCCAGCTCAGCATGTACATCACCCATGTGGTCGCTTTCTTTGAAATACACACCATGGAGAATTTCATACATACCAGGATCTGTTGTGGCCTGCACATCTGCAAGTTGTTGTTTGTACGGTATCGTTTCAACTTTCATACGAATGGTTATTGTAGCGAATAATGCACCATTTATCAACTATAGGATGAGTTCTGCCTATGTAAAGTATTTCTTGAATATATTAATCAGCTTTGATAGGCTTTATTTATGGATGTGATGTATAGATTGATTGGGGTAACTTTTGCCGGATCGATACTGTTTGTCGTTTATATGTTTACGCTTGATCGGGCGAAAGGAACAAGTTCATCATGGATTAGTTTTGTCTGTAAAGGCTTTGTCACAATTGGTGTCTTTTCCCTCCTCTTTATGCTTGCATTTGGAATGATTGCGGATTGGCAAATCATCTTTCTTACGACAGCCGTTTTGTTGAGTATTCCTTTTGTTGTCGGAACATATCAGGGCTATACCTCCCGAAAATCTAAGAGAAGGTAGAAGCGTTAGTTCTAGAAGCTATCTCAAAACCTCTTACTCTGCGTCATTCTGGACCCTCCAGAGGCGGGCAGACTAGCCAGGATGACGTTTCTGAAATAGGTTTTAATCCAAATTTCCCCATATCTCTCTATTTCCTACTGTCTGTGCGATGAATTCCATATCGTTTATTTATGTTTGCCCCAGTGGATTTTATTCCATACCCGTTCATGGAAGTAGTAGAGAAACGTGTTTACTATGCTGGTTATAATCGTTACCTGGCCGGTTTTCTCTATATCATGCGTCATGATATAGACTACGACAAACGTTGCGATGATGATCAGAATTCTATAGGTGATCGTCTTTGCCAGTGAGCGCTTGAAGTGTTCGAAATGCTTAATTTTCTTCATGAGCAGTGTATCCAGTATAGCAAAATGCTCTCTTCTCGACCATGCTGGAAAACTCGTTGATTCTAAAATCAGAGGATAATACGTTATTTTTCTTCCCGCTCTTCAAGCCGCATTTTCACAATTTTGCGAACAAGATCAAGCGGTAATGGTTTATCCAATGGAAATTGAATTGTCCCCTTCCCTGACGTGTCATAGGCAGCAGCTTCCTTGAACGCTTTCGCCATGGCATCGGTGAATGGATACAAAGAAATATGTTTTTTTCCATGCCGCGAAGTAGATAATAAATCTCCATGCATGTTAAAGGTAGGCATGTTGTAGCGGATGGTTTCTTCAACATCCGGAATTTCTGCAGCTATTGTTTTCTTCAGCGATTGTAACCTCTCCTGAACGTCTTCAGGGAAGGAATTGATGTAATCGTCGATGGATGTGAATTTCTCGGCTGTCATATATTAATGTACAAAGATACTGTATTTGCATTCGTCCAGTGTAAGTATTGGCGTAGTCGGCGCTGCATTTTTGAGCAAGTCTATTTTTGTTTGTTTTTTCTTTTCAATGTCCCAATGGCACAAGGTACTCAGCGGTACTAATCCCAAACCATAGTGCACTTGTGTATCCTCCTGGGTTTCAAATGATAAGACATATTGTGAAGACGCGATAAATGCCCCCATAGAACTTCCGATATAGACTTTGTTCTGCATTAAATTGTGCAGATTCTCTAAATGCGGGATGACCGGTTCAATCAATTCAGCTTGCCCACCCGCTACATACAGGACATCGTGTGATCCAAGTTTATTGAGTAAATCCAATGGATCCTGCGCAATGGTGCAAACAACTTTCTTGGATGTTTGTGCTTCAATAGCACTTTTGAGCCGCTGGAAGAGTTCATCCCACTTTTCTTTTTCCTGCGAGAACAAACAATGAAGTATATGCACTTCATCTTTATCTACATGTTTGGTAAATTCCTGGAAGAAAGCATCATTAAATTCATTTTCCCGGGATGTTTCGCCACCGTGGAGTATGTAAGTTACAGCCATAAATTATTATATCGGAACAGTGTTATTGCGCATCAGCGATTCGTTTTAATGAAGTTTCCAGCGCCTTTTCTTCTTCACCTTCAGTCATGATATTGTATGCCGTTATGACGATTTCATCAGTACTCAGAATAGCTATCTCAGTCCGCCATCCCCATCGATTACCTTCATATATATAACTGCCGAGTACAGAAAATCCATTCTCAGTTGCATCTCCTTCAGAAAACATCATTGCAGTCCCCATATGAAAGCTATCAATCCACGAGTACTGGAATTTCTTCGTGCCGTTATCATAGCCAAAAGTAGCTTTCCCCTGAAATGGTTTCCCATCCAGGCTGCTTTCATATTCGTATTCGATAAAGTTGGCAATTGGGGTAAATTGTATTGATCCGGCTATTTTTTCAACAATCTCAGGCTTCTCCGGTTCAAACCATGTTTTGGTTGTTCCTTCCCACGTACCCACGAGACCCTGGAGTTTGTCTATTTGTTGTGTATGAAAAGCTTCGTCCTGCATATGCGTATTGTATCGCTATTGATGAGCAGATACAATTCTCAATTCATAGTAGTCGTTTACCTTTATTGGCAAAAGACATCTCTAACTTCTTCCCTACTAATTTCCTTGCAGAT
>Ga0181464_1001635_pt1 | contig 11232 bp, 8 predicted proteins | sample InSIn2gowninarea_FD_119074 | JGI IMG/M metagenome (GOLD analysis project Ga0181464, IMG submission 119074) | Clean room microbial communities from NASA Spacecraft Assembly Facility at Jet Propulsion Laboratory, Pasadena, California, USA -... ...
TATGTTGCTTATTAAAATGTGTTCTTCTCATGCTATTAGGTTTTGTTTTAAGTTTTAATGACATTGTATATAACTTGCAGGAGAATAATCTTCCTGGTTTAACTAACATCAAGACGCCAAGAATGCGAGGACCTAAGAGAGATTCAAAGATAAGAAATTTGTTCAATATATAGAAGGAATATTATGTCATAAAGTGTGTTAACACATATCATTAGATGTTTGAATCCAAGAAAGATGAATATAGCCTTTTTCCACTTGCAGTGTAATCTTTTCCTTATTTTATTTAGTATTAAATGGTTTTTTATGATGAGTAGTATGACATCAAATCTAAAATATAGTATCGGGTAAAAATTAAAGAAAAAATCCAAATATTCACCTTTAACATTGCAAAGAAAGTGAGAAAAAATTACATAGAAGAAGAAATGGATTACAAAGGTCAAGTTATAGGTAGTTGGATATCAAAAGCTTTTTGCTTCAAGGTTGAAATAATATTAAGAGCATCAAAGTGAGAGTTTGGCTATGAAAAGAGTAGCATCCTCCTATTTGTTAGCTAGATCCAAACATTCAACAACTACTTAATTATTATTTTTGTTGGGGAGGCTAAATAGGGTTTCATTATATGCAATTGCAAATTATGCGAGAGATAAGCATTTATTGAGTGCTTTTTAATATCATTCAGTTTTTTGTAAAATTATAGAAGAAAATTTTTTGGAGTATTTATTTTAAAATAAATTTCTTATATAGAATCTTATTTGAATAATTTATTTTTATTCAATGAATGAGTGATTAGGGAAAATTATCCTTGTGGGAGTTTTATTGTTTTTGTTGGAATATATGTGCATTGTTCAATATTTCTCTTTATATTATTTTGAATGGTTATTCATGATATGAAGAACATATGAAATGAATTAAATCATCTTTCTTTTGTTAATTTTTCATATACAATATAGCCTCATGCTCCAGGATGTATGATAAAACTTGAGATTTTTTATATAACTTAGGATACTTGACATTTTCAACTAGGCCTAGTATTGTAAACTTTATTTAAAACTTTTCTTTAGATATTGAATATCTTCAAGTAAATGATTTGATTAAAATGTTGATCTAATAACCACAAGATTTTCAAAATAACTAACTATGTGTACTAATACTTTGCCTTCAAAATGGAGAGGTTAGGGCTAATAATGCATGCTCACATAGACTTCCTTCTCTATTCATCATTACACCTCCCAAATCCATAAAAATAGAGAGTACTTGAAAATACAATAAATGCATTAATAAAATCATGCTTTTTCTTTTTATCATTATAACATGTATATGAATAATAATATTTATGATACTTTTGAAACTATTACCATTTAAGATAATTTTAAACTATTTTTATCAAATCAAATTTGAGTCAATAGATATGGTTACAAGTCCCTGTATTTTCAATCAATAGGATGGTCTTGCATGAATATTGATTTGTAAAAATTATACAGATAAATTTTAAAATAAAATCCTACCTTTTTGCAATAATAGGTGCACATGCCTATGTGTTACAACTTCATATTTCATTGGAAATCCCTTCTTATCACATCCTCCCATAATTTTGAAGAGTAAGAGTTCCATAGATAAATTGGCATTATACGTATTGGTATAACTATAAATATAATGGAAAAATGCCCCTAGTAGTAATGGACTACTATAAAATACATACCTCTCCAAGGGAATAGCCACTAACCTCCTATGCAAGTCTCTTTTCAAAAAAGGTACACCTGCATATATAACAAACCAAAGCATACAATCAGATAAACATAGGCCAAGAAAGATGTGCTTGCAGTACTAAATCTAGATAATGGATTCATAGATTCTATAGCCCCCAGATAACCACACAGTGAAGGATACTATGATAAAATGCACATATATGAAAATAATTGAAAACTAAAATACATTACTAAAGGCTCTAGTAGGGATCCAAAATTTTAAACCTCATGAAAATAAGAGGATCTACCTAACCATTTCTCTACATCCACTTACTAGATACATAGAGCAATAGGATAATCAAAATAAATTCAAATAGAAATAGAAAAGATAAAAAGGAAAATAAAATGCATAACTTCTGATCATCATCAATCTCAAGCTTCTTCTAACATCCAGTGGTAGGATTGACAATATTTAATTGCATATGAAGTTAATTCATACAAAAATAAGCTAAAAATTTGAGATTTTTACAAAATAGGTTTAAATAAAGATCAACATAAACTAGAAGATGAATTCAATCAAAACATCACCTTTATCTTGTCTCAATGGTTCCTATTCTATAATGGTCATAGGATGCTGGTAGATATTGTTTAGTAGCAATGGTATTGCTTATTTTATTTTTGCGTAACAATAATTTTGTAGAAGTGTTAAGAGTTTGGGGTTTTTTATTCTTTTATTTTGGTACAATGACAAAGCTTATGCGTATATAATCTAATATACGCATATAATATACTAAACTATATGCATAGAATATCATGTAATATAAACATAATATACTCTAATATGAACACATAATATAATATGATATATGTACATAATATGATTATATACGAAAGAGATCTCTATCTAAGGAATAATAAAAAAATTATGCACCACTCAAGATTCTCAATCATGCCACCAAATGAACATCCTTTCTCACCAATATGTAGTTCACATTTATTCCTACGAGGGGTAGTCCTTCCTTCATGGAATCATCTCATTTTTATTTTTTTGTATTTATATTTTGAAGCCTTAAAAATTTCAGCCGTATCAATTGGAGGAGAAGTCCAGCCATGAAATTCTTATTTGTGATTGTGATTGTGGTATATCTTTCTGATTCCTCTACCTTTGTATCTTTCTTGTTGAGTTTTGTCATCACAACTTCCAATTTTGACTTTTCTTGGCTATTCATGCATCCCATTGTTGATGTTAATAAGTTCTTTAATAGGAAATCATAATTCCCCTTTTTTTTGAAGCAAAAATAGATTCAATCTAATCCAAGGATATTGGAAGTATCCTCTTCATTATTGTCAATATAGTGTGCTTGTAACACTTCCCTAAAATTGACTTCTTGTCTAGAATAACCATGTTGGCTAAGAATATAACTTGGATTTCTTTTCCTATTTGAATTAATAATAAATATTTAAAAGAAGAAGGTAATATGGAACATACTTAGGCTATAACAAAGGGAGGATTGTTACCATAAATTTCACTATTCCTACATTCTTATGTGATTTATAAGTAGACACATCCATACACCCAATTAAAGTTTTATGGGAATTTTCCTATTGAAGTTCAAATCTTCCTTGAGATAGTGTGCATGACCATGAAGGATATCAATACATGTATAATGATTCATCCCAAGAAAAAGGCATTAAGATTCATTCATGCTATTAAAGTATTTATAACCCTCATTCATTCATTCGTATAAATGTGAAAGGGATTGCTTGGCATTTACTTATTTGTATTTATAATTTAATATTATGCATTAAGATTTGTTCATGCTAAAATTTTGATAGAACATAGTTTTTCCTCATAATCATGGAGAAATTTGATAGAAAGTTATGAAGATTATGAAATGTCAAAAATTTTTGATCTTCGTGTACAAGATATCAATGGAAAATAACCTTTTTTCATAATGATTTAACTTGGATAGTAATTCCATGTATGATATAGTTCATATATTTAATGTAAGCAATACCTTTATCAATGTTATATGATTTAATAAAAGGTGAACAATCTAATCTTGATTCATAATACATATTTATGTGCCAAAAATAAATAGTATTCAAAATTATGAGGAAGGCAACTCCAAGTTGAAAGTAATCATATATGAAATGTAAGTAAATATGTTTATTTTAAATTTTTGCAATGCATGGTTATCTCTTGCCACATAATTTGATCCTAAGTTATTTATTTTTCTTACAATTATTGATCTTATTATGGGTATAAGGATAAGTGATATGATCCAACTCCTCCAAAATGAAAGAGGTACTCTACTTAGAAAAGGGTTTTTCAATATCATTTTATTGTGAAGGTATTCAAAACTTCACCAGAAGTTACATTTATCACCTACAATAAATATGAACATGTTACATTGGATGATCAACCTTGCCATGGACTACATGATAGAAGAACAATAAAAATGGAAGAGAATTATTTGCTTTGTATTTATCGAAAGAAATGATTTCAATGATTGAGGTATTAATATGAGTTGGTGTTGTAGCTAATAGGATATGTGATGGGAAATTACTGAATGAGATTTTCCATGATATACCAACATCTTAAGATAATTGCATACAAAGGAAAGATGTTATGAATATATGCAATATATTGCAAAAATTGAAGATATCGAAGCATCCAAATGATGCCATGAGTACCAAGCTTTGGTATCAGGAGGAGAAGGAAAATATTTTCATCTACAATAAGCTTATCTCTGAAAATAATTTTTTTTCTTAGTATACAAAAAAATGGTAGTTGGCGTACATGGTTTTGTTATCTCATAACAACATAATTGCAATGGATTCAAAGTTCAATACAAACAACTATGGTGTTAGTATTTTTAAGCCTTTGTTAATTTTACCACTTATTATGTATGATTGATATTTTTATATTTATCCTGATTGAAGTACCAATTTTATACATTAGTTATCTTTGATGATTAAGAAATTCGTATACCTATGGCATGGATTTTCCAAAATAAAAATAGTATTGATGACATAGTTGAATGGTTACAAATTTTATATAATCATTGTTGAAAATACAAACCAAACTAGAGTGTGGGATCATTTATGAATGATATTGTTGCTACAAAAATTTAAGCTATCAGGTTGATTTTAGATAATGTTCCCAATTGTTTAGTTAGTTGAGTTATTTTTGAACATTTATTTTTAATTTTTATGATATTGCATGTATATCTAGGAGAGTGTTTAATTGCAAATATTTATTATGTGTATAACATGTCACATGAGCATGGTTAAAAAATATCTTCAAGCATACATTGTATAGAGATGTAGCAAGAATTATTTTTTCAATATTAATTGAAATAATAAATCTTAAGGATGATGTGTTTGTAAAAGAAGCTATATCTATGTTCTACATGGAATTCCATGAGGAGAAGGATTTCCTAAACTAATTTTATCGAACTTCGCATGAGAATGATAAAATTTATAAATAATATAACATGTTTATAATTATCAATTTTTTATTTATCAAGTTTGTGATTTTGATTCTATTATTTTCTAGTGCACATATGTGGGCAAAATTCTACAGGGATTTTCCACATTTCAACCAAGAAACAAATGCAACTATCAAGTCATACCATTATTTTTTGAAAATTAGGTATTTATGTGATAAGGCAAGAAAATGTGGTAGAAGAATGGATTGGTTAATTGGAAAGTTTCTTTGCGAATTGGAGCCATATTATAAAAATAGGGATACATTGAAATAATGTGGATTTTGGAATAATTACAAGAAAGAGAAGAGGTTGGAAAGTTCACATGAGAAATCTTGTTAGATTTTCATTGTATCCCTCACAAAGATATCATTGGTTCATTATAGATGAGGATTTAGTAAAATTTGAATGATCAATATCTTGTTACCAGGCATGGTGATAATAACTTTTGCACATGATTTCCTATAGGCCTTGTGAGGTAACACATGCAAGAATATTTTGAAAATCATAGAATTAATGGATGGTAGAACATAATCACATCATCCTTCACCCTCACCCTCACATATCTCACCCTCACATAATGATTTAATAACTCTATTTCATGGAAATACAATATCACCTCCTGCATATAGCTTTCAAAGTGAAGAAAATGAGGATCGACCTTTATCTAGTTGGAAACTAAAGCTTACTAACAATCTAAAGTTTTTGAAAACTTTAATAGAGAAACCTCCATAAACTCCTACAAGTGGAATATGCTTTGCAAAGGTTGTTGATGAAATACATAATTGATACCGCAACTATGATTTCCCATTCAACACTAATTTAACTGAAGGGTCTTTGGCTAGAAAAATAAAGTTGGATCAATCCTATTAGAAAAATGAGTGGGATTCAAGGGAGGATACAATTCAATCTAAATGTTGATGCTTTAGAAAATGCTGATAATGAATTTTGAATATTAAAAAGAGAGGTCTAACCATTCACCAAAAAATACAAATTACACCCAAAGATATGTCGAGTAAGTGAAAATAAGTTTTTATTTTGATAGAAATAATTTTGTATAAATATTAATTCAATACTAAGTTTACTCTTTTTTGCAGATGACCGTAGAGATTCAACATGTAGGTATTTTTCATTCTTGAGCATTCTACCTACAAGTGTTTAAGTTGAGGAGATGACGCAAAATGATGTTCAGAGGACTCAAATTAATCTTGGTGAAAATCATAATGATATTGAAGGGAATCAAATTGATTTCAGTATGAATCAAAATGATATCCATAGGAATCAGATTGATCTTGGTATGACTTAGATTGATGTCCATAGGAATTGAATTGATTTTGGTATGAATCAAAATGATGTCCCGAGGAATTAAATTGATCTTAGTATGACTTAAAATTATGTACACAATACTTAGATTGATTTTTATACAACTTAGAATGATGTACAAAGGACTCATTGATTTTATTTCAAAATAGAATAATGTGACACATATGGGAAGGGAGTATTAGGAATATCATTCAAGCTCATTTCCAATGGTAGATATGGAAGGAGCACAATAGAAGAATATTTGATAAAAAGGAGAGTGAAGCTGATGTGGTTCTAAAGATAATTTGGCTAAGAGTAAGAGAAAATATTAGGATCAATGGAAATAATATAAAAGAAGGAAAATCCATCTTGGATAGGATGGATACCATGATGGTTTAATTAAGGAAAAAAATAATGAATGAAAACTTGATGTAGAATAGATGATGATAGCTATTGAGGGTTATTAATGAGCCTTTAAAGAGTGTAACATATGAAGGAGAATTCATGCTACATAAAAGGTGAGGTGGTAGGCAAGTACGAGAGTGTATCTATGGGAATCAACATTCCTTACAATGGGATTTGTAGGAAATAGTACTCATTATAGAATATTGGAGGGGTACATCACATCAAAATCAATGATGGAGTGCATCTAGATACAATTATTAATTAGGAAAATGTTGTTGATTATCCCAATCAAATAATTCTTTGAACTATAACGTCCAAGAATAGTAAGCATTAGTGAAGACTGAGCCATCAAAAAATGTAATTGTGAGGAAGGATAAAAGAGTATGGAAAATATTATGTGAAGGGGGAATAAAGAAATTCATGGAAGCATGCAATGGATTTTATTTAAGACATTCATTATAGGTGGCTAAATATTAAAATCATAGGATCTATAGAGTGAATTTGATGACCTTTGAATTCAATTATGAAACTGTGGCAAAAGCCATTCACATTCCCAATGTGGGTAAGTAATTGAAGAGGGAGATGAATCTTAAAAAGCTAGATGAAATTTTCAAATTTAGATAATAAGGGAAAGAATTTTTGAATTCATTCCCAAGATTCAAACACACCAATCTCCCTAAGTCGTGGGATAAGAGCTGTAATGCATTATGTTACCTTGGAAGGTAAGCACAAGGTGGTGTACACATATCACTTTGGTTTGTTAAACTATTTTAGACTTAAATGTGATGAGATCATTAACTTTCCCTTCTTTATAATGCATTCCCTTGAAATTTAAGTAAAAAATGGTAAAGGAAAGGCAAATAGTGTGCCTTTGCACTAGTCTATTGTTAAGTTAGTGTATGATGTGGCACTGTCTAAGCAACCACAAAGGGCCCTAGGGAGATTTGGAGGAGAGCATAGTAGAAAGGAACCTTTTAAAATAAGGAAAGGAATAGAAAAGGTGGGGGAGGGTATGGAGGAAAATATGAATGCAATAAATATAGTGTGTAGGGAAGATAGTCTTGGAAAAAACATGATAGTGAAATCAATTGAGAGAACTATGAATCTCTTATCAGAAATTGATAAGAAGTGGGGTAGGAGAAATAAGAGGATAAAAGTTTCTTTCTCCAAGGAAAAAAATATTGAGGAGGAGGTGTTGGGGATGGAAAAGAGAACAAGGTCACATAAGGAAAATATATTCAAGAATAGTAATGAGAAGGTGATAGGAGGGATGCCTTTGAGGAAGATCCAGAATAATTGAAACCTTAGCCTCCTAGGGATAACAAAGCAAGAGATGTAGAGTTTGGTTAATATGGAAATTAAGAGAGTACACCAATGAAATAGGAACCTAGGGAAAGTAAAGGCAAAGATACAAAAAATTAAGATGGTAATCTTTCCACCTTCAAGTAGGCGAGGGGTGAAGGAATTTCCAATCTTGATGCCAAAGACTAGATCGATGCAAAATAGAATGCTACACAAGAAAATAAAAAGGAGAGGAGAAATAAGTGAATCATTTGAAGTGATTCCACTAGAAACATCTTTGGAAACTATAATGTAAGGGAAGTATTATGTCAAATTCTTCAAGAAAAACTTTGATAATTTGTCTTTCTACTGTAAGATAGATGAGGATATGATTCAGGTGTAGATGGTAGGAAATAGCATTCTATAGATGCTTGGAGGTTAGTTGTTCGTATCCCAATGGGATTGCTCTTTTTCTCTAGTACATAGGGTCTTAGTTTCTTATGCTCTCATGGATATGTTTGGAGGTATTTATCATGTTTATTTTATTTTTTGTACTTTGTGTATCTAAGCATGTATAGAATTCAAAAAGTTTCTTCACTTTGTGTAATGGATATGGCTCTTTTGGAGGGTAAGGTTTATGCTTCACTCTAGTATGAAAGTACATTTTGGTAATTAGTCTCCTTTTTGTAAATTGGTAAATGAATTTTACACTTGTAAAGGTTAGGGGAACCTTGAAAATCCCACTTTTTTATTAATATAATATACCATTAATAGAAAATAGTAGAGCAGCTAATTTTATAGTTTTGTTGTAGGAATTAGAATATCACTTGCATGTAATTTATGTAGCCTGCCATGGAACAATTCCTTCTTGTAAATATTTAATATAGAATTTGTTGGTGTTAAATTCAACTATCACATGCCCTTTAATGTTTGTTCATAATTTAGTATCATTTCCACAATCTGAGATGCATACAATCTTGTATTTGTTACCACCTTATCAAGATTTCCCTCATGATTGCTTTCATTATTTTATAAACTTCATGCATTTTTTTAAAATAGTATGTGAAAATATAGTATATTTTAATAATTGGATTTTTACATGCTTTCATCATTAATCAATATATAATAAAAAATCATATTTAAATATCTTGAGGTATGAACTCAATATGGAATAGAACTTTAAACAAATCTTGAGGCATGAACTCAATATGGAATAGAACTTAAAAAACAATCTTGAGGCATGAACTAAATGTGGAATGGAACTTAAAAAAAATCTTTAGAAATGAACTGAATATGTAACAAAACTTAAATAAATTGTGAGGCATGAACTGAATATGGAACAAAACTTAAAATAAATCTTGAGGTATGAAATGAATATGTAACAAAACTTAATACAAATATAACAAACAACATTCATGAATATGCAACAACATAATGAATCCTACATACAAATACTATGGAACTGTTAATATTATTTGGTACATAATGATGACAATCTCGGTTTAAACTTGACTATGTTGGCCTAAAAGTGAGAATGTCAATGTACGTTGGACTAACAGTTTAGTTATATATGCATAAATTTTACATATATATGCATGGGCCTTTCCATTAAATACACATAGGGAATACATAAGTGATATATGTAGAGTAAATAATATGAAATATGCACAAGAAATATTCTAATATATGCACAAGAAATAATGTGGTATACACATAAGAAATAATATGATATACACAAAAATATTTATAAATGATGGTAATATTGGTTTAAAATTGACTATATCAGCTGCCTATTTAAAAGGTTGGATTTGACTACTTTTATATATGTAACAACCCACCCAATTGCATTGTTAAGACTCGAGTATTATCGAGGATTTGAATGAGAATATGTTTGAACTATGCTATATAATGATAAGTTTTGAATAGTGATATGCTTTATTTGTGTTGATTTGATGCTGGCTTCAAGATCTTTTGACACAGGTTATAGGTTAAACCAAGATGTAAAGTGTGAAAAAGACCCAAGGAACTAAGGGTGAATTGGTGATAGGAATGAAAGGGTAAGTGTGAGGAAATGATTGGCATTGGTTTGATGAAAACCCCTAATGAACATCGTAAATCATGTAGTTGCATGGTAGAATAATTATTCATGAATGTCAATTTTTATGATGAATGTGTGGTTGTGGATGTGTGTGGATTAACAATGTATCCTGCAGAATGAGGTGACCATCAAAAGTAAGATGTGTAATTGATTTCTAGTTGTGAATTTTCATAATTTAAATTCAAAAAGGGAGGGAAAGGAATATTCCCTTCCTTTGAATTCAAATTTTTACTTATAATTATTAGTAAATTAAAGTAAAAATTTAAAACAATAATAGTTAGGAAGGACTAAGGTCACTTTGTGATGTTACAAAATATTTAATGGTTGATAAAAATAATTGAGTTATGACCCTAACTATTTTCTTTCCTTGTGTTAGGTATGGAAAATAGTTGGAAATAATAGGTCAGTTAATAAAAAAAGGTTCCAAAGTATCTAATAACACTTCAATCATCAACAAATTTAATCAAACCTACCCCAAACATTATTGAAGGGATGAGGAGACGTTCATTTGGATATACTTGAACCTCCTTGGCTATAAATGGGAGGGGTGAAACATTTGGAAAATACCTATCTACTATCTCATTAGTTTTATTTTCAAGCTTTGGGTTTAGAGTTATGTGAAGAAAAGAAGTCTCTCCCTCTCCAAGTTCAGGTGAATTATTTTGCATTTTAGACTTTAAAGCTAAAATACCTAGTTAAAGTAGTCTTCTTTGATGTTATTTAAAAAGATGTATGAAAGGGTTATTTGATAAAGGTTCATAAAATTTATTGTTGATAAGAAATATTGCACCACTTGAAGGGACTTATTAATTATTTTGTTTGGCATATTGCATGTGATGGTTGGTATCTTGTCTTTTATTTAAAAAGTAAAGGAGTGGGATCTTATTATTTTTACCCCTTTTATTTAAATTCATGGGAAGTACCAATTACAAATATGTTATGTATTTTAATATATTGATGAGCCTAGTTA
>Ga0181464_1001642_pt1 | contig 11223 bp, 6 predicted proteins | sample InSIn2gowninarea_FD_119074 | JGI IMG/M metagenome (GOLD analysis project Ga0181464, IMG submission 119074) | Clean room microbial communities from NASA Spacecraft Assembly Facility at Jet Propulsion Laboratory, Pasadena, California, USA -... ...
CAAACCTTTCAAACCCAGATCGCTTTCCGTTACCGTAAGACAAGTACAACGCATTAAGTAACTGGAGTGCATACTCTTTAACAAGTCGCGGTGGTAAATCAAAAGTATGTTGAGGCCCAGTTATGGCAACGGGAGCGCTACCAATCCAAAGTTCGGCTAATTCTTTCTCGCTAGGTTGCTGCTTGAATTGAGGGTAAGCGGTACGTTCAATAACAGTAATTGGCTTGTCCTTTTAGGCTTTTGGTCAGGATGCCAAAATGTCTGCTAAGTAATATTAGCAGATATTATTGTCCGGTTTTAGGGTTACAAATGTCTGCTAATGTTCTTAGTATCCCCAAAATATCATGTCTGCTAATGTCTTTACACTTGTCGTTAGGCTATCTTAACTAAAAATTGGGGGTGGTAATGTGCAATGAAGCGTAACAGTATCCCAGCAGTCTCAAAATCGGGAGAGCAAATTTTAGCACAGTATGACTCTTATTTAGGCTCCGTGGCAGATGTCAGCCCGGTGACTATTCGTAACTACAAGAGCGATCTGCGCCAGTTTATAGCTTGGTGTGAGCAAACTTCCTCTGAAGGACAAGAAATTCCCAAATCTTTTTTACTAAGTACGATTGCTACCCCGACAATAACAAGTTATCGTTCTTACTTACAGAATTCACTGCAACTCAAACCAGCTTCTGTGAACCGATATTTAGTGTCACTTAAGTGTTATTTTGCTTGGGCTACGGAAACTGGATTAATCAATAATAACCCTGCACAGATTGTTAAGCTAATCCCTTTTGTTGGCTCAGAGCCACGTCATCTCACTGATGCGGAGGAATCTGCTTTGGTCGCGGCGGTTACGCATTTTGGTAGCCTCAGAGACCGAACAATAATTGTGCTGATGCTTCATACTGGACTACGTTCCCAAGAAGTTTGTACGCTCCAACAACAACAGGTTCATTTAGGGAAACGTAGTGGTATTCTACAAGTCCATGGTAAACGCAATAAATACCGCGACGTACCCTTAAATGCCACAGCTAGAGGGGTGTTAGTGGAATATCTCAAGACTCGGATACAAGAAATAAGTTGTCTATTTCTTTCCGAGAAAACGGGCGAGGCTCTGACGGAGAGAGCCTTGGGATATTTAGTCAAAAAATATGCTCATCTAGCTTCGCTCACTGATGTTAGTCCACATGATTTACGTCATCGATTTGGATATCGGATGGCTCAAGTAGTTCCACTGCATCGACTTGCTCAGATTATGGGACATGATTCTCTTGATACCACGATGATTTACGTTCGTGGAACACAGAGTGACCTTCAAACAGAGATAGAAAAAATAGCTTGGGAGTGAGCCAGAAAACTTATCTAGCTTATTTTTTCAACGAAGTGGCACCTTTTTACACGTATCTCGGCTCAATCCCAACTAAGCGATATCCTAGTGCAGATATCCGAATGGGGAGCATCTCACTTTTGCAATGAGTATTAATACTTAAGGTATTCGAGGGATAAGGGAACTAGAATCGAAGCAAGAATGTAGGATGAGTAAAAACAGACAGGACGTACAGGATATGACTCCAGAGAAAGCTCAAGAACTAAAAACCTATCTCCAAGGGATTGCAGCCATTCTCTACGAGGAAACCCCACCAGAAGAATTGAACACCTTAGAAGCAATTGAGCAAACAGTGCGGCAAAAGGTACTCCAGCACGTTAGTCCAGAAATTGGTGTTTTTTTATCGAAGCAGTCACAGGGACAACCAAAGGTAGAAGCAGAAAATTAAAAAGCAGCATTGGCATCCTAAAACTGACAAAAAACCAGGCAAAAAAGTTAGAGGTGAAATCTCTCGCGCAACTGAGTCCACATCTGGAAAAGTGTTGTTTGCTATTGAGTGCAAATGGATCCTATACCAATACCGCTCAAGATTTGGAAAGCCTTACAGGTCTAAGAATCTCCCCTAGTACGCAGCAAAGACTTGTACAGCGCTATGAGTTTACGGCAGTCAGGGTTAAACAAGAGGTAGAAGAGTTGAGCGTGGATGGGGGAAAAGTTAGGCTCCGCACTCCTGTAGGTCAAAGATGTGAGTGGAGAGATTATAAAGCCATAAACCTTCATGGTCAGGCAGTTGCAGCCTATTTTCAAGACCACCAAGCTTTACTAACTTGGGTAAATCAGCAACAACTGTCAGAAATTTGTACCTGCATCGGGGATGGACATGATGGGATCTGGAATCTTATCGCTGGCATTGCCACTAGCGAAAGCCGTCTTGAAATCTTAGACTGGTGTCATTTAGTAGAAAACCTCTATAAAATTGGCGGCGACGAGGAGCTTTTGGCAAGGGTAGAAGCCTTTTTGTGGCGAGGAAATGTGATGGCAGCCATTGCCGAATTTGACAGGCGGTCGCATCCTCAAGTAGACAATTTTATTGCCTACCTTCGTAAGCATGAGTCTCGTATTCCTGATTACTGGTATTTTCAGACCGAACAGATTAGCTCGATTGGTTCTGGTGCAATTGAGTCCACTGTGAAACAAATTGGTAGGCGTGTGAAAATCTCCGGCGCTCAATGGAACAGACAGAGTGTGCCGCAAGTTCTCTTTCATCGCACTGCTTATCTTAATGGAATGCTATCTACAACTAACTATTTGCAAAACTGAGATGCTCCCTGGACTTGCCCCTGGTGGTCGCTCACTTGGGCAAACTTCCCTGTTAGCTCAGTAGCAAGCACTTGTCCCGTTACCAAATAACGCTTCTCTTTAGACTCGCTTTGTCTTTGGTCGAACAAGTCGTAAATCGAAACGTCTTCCTTAATATTTGCAAAACTAGCCGCCGACTCGACGGGTTCAAGAGTTTGACTGCCCCCTTTCGATAAATTCTTCAATCCAATCGATAGACTTCGCACTCCATCAACGACTAATAGCTTGACCTTCCAGTTAATAGGCGCAGCAGGATTATTTGCCTTGTTTTTCTGCTCTACCGCCGTTACTACCCCGTATAGATAGTTTTTGGTTGTGTTATCCATCAACTTTACAGGTTGCCCAACTGGAAGCTGTTGGAGCAAGGCGCTAGTATCGGCTAGGGTTTCTCTGATGCTTCGCTGCTCTTTGTCCTGCTGAAAGTTCTTGCCATTTAAGTCAAGCTTGGCTTTACTGAGTTGAGTCTGTAACTTATCAATTTTTGGTGCAAGCTGCTCTAATTGACCATTGAGTTTTGTAGATAAGTCTACATTGGAGGTAAATACAGCATCTTTGAGGTGCTGCTGCCACGTGGTTTGTTCCTCTAGCGCCGCACTTAACCTTTGTTGGAATTTCTCTACTTTCTCTGTGGCTGCAACTATTCCAGCTTCGCTTACAGCTTTTTGACTAACTAAATATTCTCCAACACTACCACTTAATTGCTCCACCAGTTGGGCTGCTACTTCCTCGCCTTTTTCTCGCACGTCAAATAATGCGCCATCAGCTTTATCGTTGACAGGCTCAAAACCCAACTCTCGCCGCACAGCATTGATAACTTGCTCGGTGGTATTTGGTTTAGCTCCGGTCTTGGCTTTAACTTCCACCAAATAAGCGGGTTTAGTAAATGGACTATCAACTTCCGGCTTCCCAGGGTTGAGGACTAGCCGAGATATGGGTTCAGCTTGGAGGTCTAGTTTTTGCGCTTCTAATTCGTTTTCACCCAAAGCGATTTTTTGAGCCAGTGATTCCTTATAGTCAGAGGTCAAAGTTTCGTACAACCATGCTTGCCTTGCCAACGATGGGTAGGGCTGTTCTGGAGTTGGGGGAGCATCGCTAGCTAGCATTACTGCTCGTCCTGTCACCTTTTGGATGGCTTTAGAGTCCTTAAGTTCCTCAAGTTTACCTAGAGGAAAATCTAAATCCTCATGGAGCATTGGGTTTTGCTCCATCAAGTTTTGTGCCACTTCATTACCGTAGTCGTTGATGAAGTCAGGCATATCCACTAATCCGAAGCTGGAGGAGCTATTGCCAGTCGTATTAGCTTTTAAGTGGCTCATCTTCTTCATCAGAATTGCCACCGCTCTTTCTTCGGTGGGCAAGTCTTGTCCTACTACGAGCTTAAATACTGGCAAGCCAAAAGTCCCCGGATTCTGACCCCACATCGGTTGTCCCTGCTCATCTAGCTTATCTGGAGGGTGAATAGCGGGGTTAACTTGTCCGCTCCGATGACTCCGCCCAATAGATTGCTCCACTTGATTAACGTCTAAGTGCGGCTGCACTATGTACATGACTCGCTGCCTCTGGTCGGCAACTGTTCTTGAGGCATGGAGAGAGTAGCCAGTAGTGGAATTAGTTATCACCGCGTCCACTCTACCGTTTTGAAAGTCGTCCATTACCTGCTTTTTTTGTGCCGTGCCGCGCTCTCTAGTTTGGTAAGTTACTACTCCCGATGCTAGGTCTTGAGCAGAGCCGTATTTGAGAATATGAGTGCGTCCAGTTATTTCGCCAATAGAATGCCCCGCGTCCTCAATTTTCTGTTTAATGTAGTCAATTGGTGAGATTGGTAACTTGCTCCAGTCGGCGGAGGCGATCGCTTTTTCTGCTCGATTAAAAGCGGCAACCCCTTCTAGTCCTAATTCTGTATCGGTTAAGCGATGAGTGCGAGTTACTTGTTTTCCCGTTAGTTCATCCAAATACGGCTCGGTAATTTTAATTGACCTTGCTTTTTCTAAGTAGCGCGTAAATAATTGCCCAGCATTAATCGTAATGTCATCGCCAACTCTAATTGGCTGCATGGGGCTATCAGGGAATTCGGCGTTATGGAGGGCGGCTAGTTCATTGTGGCTATCTACAAAATCTCTAACGGTTGATTCCATCGTGTTGAACAGCATGAGAATCGGCTTGCGTCCCTGTTCTATATCTGTGATCGCTGCGTTTGCCGTTTCTTCGGCTTTCAATCCCAATGCTGTAACTGCTGTTAGGTTGTGCAGGACACTCGTAAAAATTGTGCTGCTTGCTCCCGCGTCACCAAGGGCTGGGTTGTTTTTACGCGCTGCTTCCCCCGCGTCAGCATAATCACCGCTAATTTCAGTTACTACTTTTTCCTTAATGTAGTCAAAGCGCCAAATGAGGTTAAGGATTTTTGAGTTGGTTTCTGCTGTTTGCAAATCAACAGGGTACTTGGCAACACCAAACTCTACCCCTTCGTAGGATTTTTCGCAACGGATACATCCGCCGGATTCTGCCCACATCGAAAATACTTGCTGCTGCAATGGTACGCCGCCAGCTTTGAGGTGATCGGCAAATTTATCGCGGTCAGTGGCAGCTAACTTTAAATCGGTGGTTTCGTAAAATAGTCTCGCGGCAACGATTGGATCTTTAATTGCAGTAGCGCTAGAAGCAACGAAACCTCTGGTTTCCTTAACTAGCGATTGGAAGAACTCGGTACAGGAAGGCAACTGAGAATTCTTCTTTCTGTTTTGTTGATTGTCTCCGGCAGGTCCCCCGGCTTTATGGCTCTCGTCCAGAATTAAAAAAGTTTTGGGAGCCAGGGCTTGTAATAATTCTCGTCGCTCTATGCTTGCTGGACCTGTTAATTGCCCGTAAGTTGTGAAAACACAGTTATGTTGTCCAATGTCACCAGATTGGGCGTATTGCCTAAGTCTCTCAAATTGATTGCTGGGAGTGCTAATTTCTCCTATTTGTCTACCATCGTTTGATCGCAGAGTTAATTTATATTCATTATTTGTAATCAGAGGACTAAAATCATTACCCGTATCTACAGCATCTCGTGACAAAATATCACCGTAGAGTACCGGATCGACAGTCACAATGGTGGGAATCAACCCTCTCTGTTCTGCGTATCGCGCTAAACCGCAGATAATCCGAGTTTTCCCAATCCCCGTATCGTGACCTATTAAAGTGGCTTTATTCTCAAACTCGTGGTTGTAAATGGACAAAGCCAACGAATCAATTTGTTCGGCGGCGTAGTGGTTAAATAATTCCTCTTGAGACGACTCATTCAACCGATCACGTACATACTCATCAATTGTTAGCCCTGTCGTTGCCTCAATTTTGTTAAAGACATTATCTAATCCTTTGAGCGATGAAGCCGGAGCTAACGTCAATAGAGAATGCGCTTTACTTCTTGGTTTGTAAGCAACTTGGTTTTCTATTTGTTCCTGAACTACGCCTAAATCATTATTAGGGGAGAATGAGGGTGACAGGTCATCCATGTTGTTCAATCCTGAAAATAGTGTGGATTTGCTTCCATGTTCATGTGCGCCAACCAGTCTATTAGATTCATGTTCTCTAGATAATTCAATCCCGTCTCCAATGTTGGGTGAGGAGTCACTGGAAACTGTAAGTCCTCCAATGCTGCCTCCTGCAACTCCCGATAGTTCATTACTAGATAAGAAGCCATTTGATGAGGACTCTCTCGGCGGCTGCGATCGTTTAAATACATCGGTAGGTATTGGTTGATCTCTTGCGCTGCCCACCATTCGGCTTGCAGTTCCTCCTCCGGTTCGTAGCTCATCAGCCAATCTGAGATCCCTCCCTCGATTAACCACTCTACTCGCCGCGTCATCAGCAAGAGATATTCCTCTTTGCTCTCTATCTGTCTCAATGGTTCTGGAAGTACCACCGTCGTCCACAGTAAAGAATCCCCCGCCAAGTTCGATTCCCTTGGTGTCCACCGACGACCCGGCATGAATTCCTTGTAAGGTAACTCCATTATTTTTCTGCGGTTGTACACTTTGCCTGCTTGCATAAACTAAAACCTCCTTCAGGTCTTCATAACTTTCGTAGATGCGGGGCGGCTCAACGCCAGGAAGCTTAAGTTGAGTCTCGCCCCTACCCTCAATCACAATTACATCAATGGGAAAAGTTGTACCCTGCTTGCGATACAAACTCCCGTCTAGGGAAAAGTGATCCGTAACCTTGTAACCTGCGTCTTTGTACAGCCAGCGATAAAATCCCCTAGTTAATTGGGTGTTATATCGTTCGGTACGTGATGTCTCATTGCCCATCTTGCCACCCAAGATGAGAACTGCTCTGCCATCGGCTTTCATCAAATCCAATGCCGAAAGTGCGATCGCATGATCTAACTGGCTGGTTGTTAGCCGTCCGCGCTGAAACGTTCGAGTTTGCCCTTGAGCATCTTTTACTGAGCCGAAGGGCGGATTGGTAATTATTCTATCTACTGGTTCAGCAGAGGGCAAGAAATTACTGGCATCTCGCTCGGTAACAGTAAATCCTTGCGCCCTCAATGCTGCGGCGCGATCGCGGTTTAATTCGTTAACTATGGCTAACTTTGGATTAGCAAGCAGCAGCAGCGCACCATTGCCTGCGGTTGGCTCGTAAACCGTTGTCTCCCTATTAATCTGAGCTAATGTTCCCGCCAAGAAAGCAATAGGTACAGGGGTGCTGTATGCCTGCTGGAGAATGCTTGTGCTGGTACGGGTGTTTAACGCTGGTTGGCGATCATATAAGTCCAGGCATTGCTCCCAAGCTTCGATGGGATCGTTAAATTGCTGGACTAACTGACGTGCAGCTAAAACTAAGCCCTGCTCTACAGATTCATCTACGATTTTTGCCGTAGGTGTCCCCGGCTCAATCTTTTGGTTTAACACTGATTGAGCCAGTTTCGTTTCCTTACTGAAGTAATTGAGGCAAAGTTATCGTCCCTGGTAAATCCGTTGGCGAAAGCTGTTACTAATTGCTGGTGCAAAGTAATTACAACCTATAAAAATGGGTTTTGTTGCTGGTTATTTGTTAGGCAGAAGGTTAACTAAAACCTTAGAGGAGGCGTTGGAAATAGCATAAACTAATTCGCCGTCCCATCTCATCTCCATCAAATCCGGTTGATGACCGGGGGGGGAATAAGATTTCATGACACTTGTTGCCATCCTCAATCCGTAGCACTTCAACGCCGTCAAAAAACATTTGGACGGTTCTGGGTTGGCTATTCACAATTTAATGTTAGTAGTTATGCGATCACAAGTATGGACTTGCGGTTAGCTGGATTCTCGCACCGAATTAAAAGTTTAGTCAATTATGCTTAACTTTTCGCAACATTAACGCCTCCGCTTCTTCATCCAATTTCTTATAAGCTAATAGACCTTAAAAAGACGTAAAATAAAAACTTGAATTGGCAAAGGGTAGAGGGTACAATGCCTGCTAAAAGATTCCTAAATTTGGGACAGAAAGAGAGATTGCGAACGCTAATTCGCAGCAATAATCGTCCAAGCGACCTTAGCTTCTAAGCCATCGCTCTCAAAGCTGACGCTGTAGTTGAAATCACATTCGTCTTTATTTTTGTCGTACTCGTAGAGGTGACGGAAGATTTCAAGCAGTGCCTCGAATAGATTCGATTTTCCTGTACCATTCTTGCCGACAAATACATCTATAAAGCTGTTGCCGTCGAAGTTTAGGATGAAGTCTTTGAGGTTTTTATATTGACTGATGGAAACAGATTTTAGGCGCATAGCTTTTCTTTCAAATTTTTGTCATCGGGGTTTGAGTAGCAAGTGAGACAAAAACAACGCTAAGGCTGAAAAGCCTACCTAGCAAGCTTTTCATCTACAATCAAATTCAGAATAGTTAGTACATAAATACTATCTTGACCAATCATTGAGTTCTCCTGACGGCTCTAGATTACGCAAAGGACGCATTGCACCTTTCTGCAAGTCTTCAGACAAATGAAAGCGATATCGACCAAGAATATTGATATGTTCATATCCTAGAGGCGACAACCTTTGCACATCTTCAGCAGCCGTCGCCATTTGTTCCTGTCGAAGATGATTCAATGCTGCATCCATGTAGTAAGTGTTCCACAGAACAATCGCATTCACCACCAACCCTAAAGCTCCTAATTGTTCCTCCTGACCCTCTCGATATCGTTGACGCACCTCCCCCCGACGACCATAAAAAACTGCCCTTGATAAACTATGGCGACTCTCCCCTCGATTAAGCTGAGTTAAAATCCGACGGCGATAAGCCTCATCATCGACATAATTAAGCAGATAAAGCGTTTTAGAAACCCGTCCTAACTCCCCAATTGCTTTAGCTAAGGTCGAAGGTTTTTTCCCTTTTTGCAAAGTCCTCATAATCTCACTAGCACTGACAGTCCCCAATTTCAGCGAACCAGCAACTCGCAAGATATCATCCCAATTTTGCTCAATTAAATCTACCCTAACTCTAGAGCGTGCCAGTTTCTCTAAAACTCCATAATCACAATCTGGGTTAAGTGTCCAGAAACGAGCTTCCCCAACATCAGCTAAACGTGGACTAAACTGATACCCTAAAAGCCAAAACAGTCCAAACACTACATCGCTGTAGCCAGAAGTATCCGTCATTAACTCTTTGGGACGTAATCTGGTCTGCTGTTCCAATAATCCTACCAATACAAATAGAGAGTCCCTTAACGTCCCCGGTATCACTAGCCCATGAAAGCCCGTAAATTGGTCAGAAGTGAAGTTATAGTAGGTAATTCCCCGACCTTGACCAAAGTATTTACTATTAGCACCTGCATTCACAGTTCTCACCGGAACAACAAAACGCAACCCATCTGCCGAAGCTACTTCCCCACCACCCCAACTCTGTGCTAGAGCAATGGAGCTTTGAGCATTAACCAGCCGTGCATTTGCCCGAACTAAAGTTTCTGGGCGCATATAGTTTTGTTCCACCCAATTGAGCCGACTACAAGTTAAAGCTGGAATATTAGGATGTTCTAAAGGGGTGAAACCAATATTACAAGCATTCTTGAGCAAAACAGCACAAATACTGGTAGATAAATCCTTTACCAAGCGCCAAGCTCTCATTAACATGAGTAAACTCTTCTAAAAAACCAGTTTTGACTTGAATTTCTAGTAAAACTTCGGGTAAATCGACATGAGGAAGGGAGCTTTTTACCTGCTCTTTAAGCTGAAGATAACTATCGGACTCTGCTAATTTATCTAAATTTGTAATAGTTAAAGTTTCTTTCCCCAAAACCCTTTCAATTTTCACGGCTCCATTAGTTGGCAAATTCTTGGCAGTCCGTTGATAAGCCTCGTCTAGTTGTTGTTTAAGTTGTACTAATTCTGGGCTTGCTGATAAATTCAAATTCATGGCACGACAAACATAAGAACGTGCAGATTCCCAAGCTTGACCTTGCAATAACTTAGCGGCAGGATTACTCCAACGCTCGCTTCTATTAACAAATAAATCTCGACGCTGTAAGCCTTTAACCAATTGCTCTAAAAGCCAAAAGGTATAAGCTTTACGGTCAATACTACCATCTTTTTTGACGACCCAAGATACCCAATTTTTATCAATAAAACTTAGGGGTACATTTTCCATTTGAGACTGGCGTTTGCCTTCAAGAGATTGAAGAAACTGCCAAGCGGCTATTATTTGCTTACCTGCTTTATTACTTTCCAATTCGACAACTCTCAGTAAAGTTGGTAAGAAAATCCTAACTGAGCGCCATTTAGTTAATAATTCCTGATAATAATTGTCTTCAGGCAGTCGGGCTAACTTTTCCACTTGAACGATTACTTCTGCTAACTGCTCTTTCGTAATCCAATCCCAAACCTGTTCTCGAACTTGACTATCATCACAGTTCTCATCTAAAAGAATTTTCCCTACTCTTGAGAGTTTTAAAGCCGCAGCATCTAAATCTTTAAGGGTACGTAAACGCTCTTTTTTACCTTCACGTTCTGAGGAGGAAAGTAAATCTTTAACTACCGATTCTAAGATATCTAAAGCATCATCAATGGCAGTGGATTCTAAGATATAAATAAAGGCAAATAAAGTAGCAATTCTTTTGGCTTTTGACATTCGAGCAATTGCTTGAGCTTTGATGGTGAAAGCTGTTTTAGCAAGAAGCTTTATGCGGATGGGAGGTATCCTTGAAATATCTAACTTCCCAATCTCAACCGCGCGAATATTCTCCATCTTCTTCAAAGCATTAACTAAAGCTACACTACTAATGCGGGTTGGGGAAGTACGCCATTGGTCTAAAAGAGTTTTTCGGCTTGTTTCCGTCACCACAATTAGAGATTCTAATTCCTTAATTTGCTTTTGATTGGGCAATTTATATAGTTTAAAATACAATGTTTGCTCAACTCTTTCTCTAATCCTAGAAATTAATTTGGCAATGGCAGTACCTCCGGGTGAGAGAATTTTATTTTCTAACAACTGTGCGGTGGTGATATCAAATAAAACACTTGGACTTTCCGCACTTACCCATGCTCGTTCATAAAGCCACCGAACCAGTCGCCAATGATTCGGTTGAGCCGTAA
>Ga0181464_1001645_pt1 | contig 11208 bp, 7 predicted proteins | sample InSIn2gowninarea_FD_119074 | JGI IMG/M metagenome (GOLD analysis project Ga0181464, IMG submission 119074) | Clean room microbial communities from NASA Spacecraft Assembly Facility at Jet Propulsion Laboratory, Pasadena, California, USA -... ...
GTTGTTGAGGTATGTGACTTACCTCAAAGAGGAGAAGGCCAAGATTTAGAGATTCATCAGTGGGTTGTCAATAGAGTTCAACTATGGGATTGAATTTAATGAGCCTAGATCATTGGAGGAGGCCATCTGGAAACTAAAGCATTGTTATGAGCAATCAGAATGCAGATCTGAGACTGAGTAGGATTGGAAGGGTAATGATAAGAATAAAGGAAAATAGGATAATAAGCGAGCAAGACCTCAAGATACATGTAACAAAGAGAATATTGCACCACCTATGAAGTTCAATACATCTAGCAGAGGATAGGGGCTTCAGTCTGATGAGAAGAATAAGAGTGAAAATAGAGCACTTGTGTGGTGTTCGACTTGTTGAGGAGAGAATCATAGGAGACATTGTCCACAACATCAGAGTGGTATACCTCAGATCTACAGTGCTCAGGAGGCACAAAAAGTGGAAGATGTTTGATATAGTATTCCTAGGATCTATGTAGCACTGGATAACAGGCAGGTAGATCACCAAGTGTCTATTATCAAGATGGGTGGTAAGCTTTGTGATCAAGTTTTTTCTATTTTAATTGACCCTAGATCTAATTATAGTTATGTCAATCATGACATGGTAGATATGTGTGGTTTGAATAATGAAGTACATGCATAGTCTTGGTTAATCCAGTTGGCTACAGGGATAAATAAGTGAGTTCATAATTGGGTAAGATCTTGTGCATTTTAGTTGAATGGTATGCCTACCTCATCACATTTGAATGTATTACTGCTAGGACCATATAGTATGTTGTTGGATATGGACTGGTTGTATCTTCATATGACCAAGGTGAAATTTTATGACAAGGCTATTGAGTGCCTGGATGACAATGGGGAACAAAGGGTTTAACAAGGTAAGAAGAAAGCAACATTAGTGAGAATGGTAACTGCTATGGAGGTCAAGTGTAGTTGCATGAAAGGGTTTATGTTATTTGTAGTGCATATTTATAGTGACAAAGGTAAGGAAGTTGAGGATGGATATGTTTTGAGTAGGTATCCAATTCTACAACAGTCTTAGGATGTGTTTCCTGTAGAAATTTTAAAGTTTCCACCTCACAGTGAAGCATATTTTTCCATTGAGTTGGTGCCAGGGGTAGGACCGTCATCTAAGGCACCTTACAAGATGAGCATACCGGAGTTGGTAGAGTTGAAGCTACAGTTCAAGGAAATGCTTCACAAGGGATACATTAGGCCAAGTGTATCACCACGAGGCACAGCAGTACTCTTTTTTAAGAAGAAGGATTGTACTCTTAGGTTGTGCATTGATTACAAGAAGTTGAAAAAAGTGACGATCAAGAATAGGTATATGTTGCTAAGGATTGACGATTTGTTTGATCACTTTAAGGGAGAAGCAATGTTCTTGAAGATTGATCTGAGATCTGGATATCATCAAGTATGCATTAAAAAAGATGGCATTCACAAGAAAGCCTTATGGGCCAAGTATGGACATTATGAGTTTGGTGTAGTTCCATTCGGTTTCACTAATGCTCCAACTACTTTTATGTGCTTGATGAATAGTGTGTTGTGTCCTTATTTGGAATTTTATTTTATTTTTTTCGTTGATGATATATTGGTATATTCTAAAAATGAAGAAGACCATCTCAAACACTTAGTAGCGGTATTGAGATTTTTGAGAGAGCATCAGTTGTATTCTAAGCTCAGCAAGTGTAGTTTCTTTCAAACTGAGGTGCATTACTTGGGACATGTGGTTTCCAAGGAAGGTATAGCAGTGGATCTAGAAAAGGTAAGAGCTATGATGGAGTGGGAAACTCCTAGGAATGTGGATGAGGTAAGGTCCTTCATGGGGTTAGCAGGTTATTATAAAAGGTTCATCAAGAACTTCTCATAGATTGATTATCCTATCACATCATTGCAAAGGAAAGGTGAGAAGTTTGAATAGACAGAGGAATGTGTAGCTAGTTTTGAGTAGTTAAAGTAGTTGTTGACACATGATCCATTGTTAAAAAATGTGGATCTAGATAAAGGGTTTTTGGTATGTATAGATGCTTGCAGGAGAGAACTAGGTGGAGTCCTTTTGCAGGAAGGACAGGTGGTATGTTATGAGTTACTTAAACTAAACTAGCACAAGTGCAACTATTTGTCACATGTTCTTGAGTTGGCGATGATCATTCATGCATTGAAGATGTGGAGGCACTATCTTCTGGGTCGATGATTTGTATTAATGAGTGATCACAATGGATTGCGGTATATATTTGACCAACCAAATCTGAATGTCAGGCAAGCTAGATGGTTGGCCATGATCAGTGAGTTCGACTTTGATACAAGTATATTAAGGGTAAGGAGACCAAGGTTAGAGATGCCTTTAGCAGGAAAATATAGATAAATTATATAGAAGTTATGAGCTCTTATGGAACAGATCTATAGGATAGGATCATGCAGGTAAGTTAGTAGGATATCAGGTATATTGAGCTTAGGCATAGATTGTAGCAGAGTACATGTATAGGTACATGTACAGGTAGTGGTATAGGTATAGGAATAGGTACAAGCGTAGGTGCATAGGATGTGGACTATTATCTCATGATAAATGGATTGGTTAGGTTTAGAGACATGATATATGTGTCAGACAATAGTGAACTCAAGAAGGTGATCTTGAGGGAGTTTCATGCAAAACAATATTTAGGTCACCCAAGCTATCAGAAGACACTGACAACAGTGAATAAGTTTCACTATTGGCTGAATTTGAAGAGAGATTTGGTAGAGTTCGCAGCTATCTGCTTGGATTGTCAGCAGGTGAAGGTAGAGTGTAAGCATCCAAGTGGACTACTACAACCGATTTTGATTCCAGAGTGGAAATGGGAGTTCATTTCAATAGACTTTATTACAGGTTTACCAAGCACATCTAGACACCATGATTCCATCATGGACAGGTTGACAAAGGTTGCACACTTCATTCCAGCAAAGTATACATACTCAGCAAATGATGTAGCACAAGTCTTCATCAGGGATGTGGTCAGATTGCATGGTGTTCTGAAAAATATTGTGCCAGACAAGGATGTGAAGTTCACTTCCAAGTTTTGAAAGGATTTTCTTGTAGGTTTGGCCACAGAGTTGGCCTTTAATACAACTTATCACCCACAGATAGTTAGAAAGACAGACATGGCCAATAGGATATTGGAGGACACGTTGAGGATGTATGTGATGCACCAACAATGGAAGTTGGAAGAGCACCTTCCACTATTAGAGTTCACTTACAGCAATGTGTATCAAGAATTTTTGAGTATGAGTCAGTTTGAGGCATTGTATGGGCAGAGTTGCAATACTCCCTTCAATTGGATTGATCCAATTAATGGGCTATTGATTAGACTAGACATGTTGCTAGAAATGGAATAGGAAATTTAGCTAATCAAGAAGAATCTAAAAGTATCACAAGATATGTGGAAGAGTTATGCTGATCGAAACATATAGTTTAAGGAGTTTCAAGTTGGGGAGTAGGTGTACTTACACATCAAGCCAAAGAAGAGCTCCTTGTGGATTAGATCATGTGCCAAGTTGGCACCTTAGTTTTGTGGACTTTTTAGTATTTTTGAGAGGTTTGGGGCAGTAGCCCATTGACTTGCACCGCCTCGAACAATGGATCTCCATGATGTTTTCCGTGCGTCATTTCTTAAGAGTTATGTTAAATATGTTGATCATGTGATTGATTGGTCTATATTGCAGGTAGATCCAGAAGGAGAATTCCAATCAAAACATCAGTGCATTTTGCAGAGAAATATGCTCATGCTCTGGAACTGAGAAATCGAGCAGGTTAAAGTGCAGTAGAAGCACTATGGGCCCAATCAAGCTGCATGGGAGATGGTGGATCAAATGTGGGCTATGTATCCTTCTCTATTTGTTGGTTCAGCAAATGTGTTGGTATATTTCTTTGGTATATGTTTTTGGTACATGCTTTGGTGATGTTTTGGTATATGTACATGTATATGGATGTAAATACCTCCATGAACTATGTTATAAAGCTCCAATAAGCAGTATGGGTGTCATGTCATTATGATGTTATATTTCTCATGTTGTCATGTTGGTTTTCTTCTCAACGGGTTGATCATTGTAAATAGTACATTGAGCTAAGTTACAAAGCTCCATGGGAAGTACGTTTTGCTTAAAATGTTATTGTGGTTGTAGGTGTCAATGACAACTAAGAATGGTGTTCCCCAAAGGGGGAGAGTTTTGTAATAGCCCCAGTCAAAAATCCATGTAAAACTTAATAAACGAAAAATATTAACCAAGGTCATGGGACACATATTCCAAGTTGAATTTTGGGTAAAAACATAGTGATGGGGATCACTTATGATTAATTAATGACTAAGGAAATTGGTAAAGGCATTGTCAAAGGCTTTGGAAAGACATAAGGCCATTATTGGCATTTTATTTATGAAAATAATGGGAATTAGGAGAAAACAAAGGTGAAAGGTCACAAATTTCATGTGAGGAGGAAAATGAAGGAAAATAATGGAAATTAAGAAAATAGAGGCTTCAATGATAAAAAGGATTCTAAGGATTAGTTTGTAACCTTTCGTCAGTTTAGTTTTGGAGTTCTTTCTCTATTCTCTCACTCATACTCTTGGACACTTGGTCTTTTCTTGGAGCACTCTTGGAGGAGTGTGGCATACTTGGAGTTTTGGAGCAAGAAGGCAAAGGAAGAGGAGGAAGGAACAAGAGGACATTAGGATCAACAACTACAACAAGTATTTCTTGTAGGTATTGAGTTGCATGTATTTTTTCCTCACTATTTTTGGCATGCATGGCATGTTCATGTGATTTCTTGTTTATGATATGTCATTAGCATGGATGATTGCCTGGATTGAGAGTGGATTTTCCTAGCCTTGCCATTTCTTGGATAGCCATGGTCTTGTGGATTCATTTCCTTTTGTTTTCTAGTTGGTTCTCATGTTCCTTTCATTGTGGGTTGAGTTACTAGTCCTAGAGCCTTAGTTGGAACAAATTCTCTATAGCCCTCAACATCTTGGGTAGAGTCCAATCTAGTGATGTTAGTGATATCTGACCATGATGTGGAATCACTGGTTGAGGGTTGATGTGGTTTGGATTTTGGAAGCCCTGGATGGTTTTGATTGATTTGTTTTATGAATCCCACATTCATTCTTGGAATATGGCATGAGGGTGAATGGATGAAAGAAAGATTTGGTTCAGCCTAGTCTATGGTCGGGCAGTTCATGGAAGTCCCATACTTGGTTGGCTTATGCAATCATTAAAAAGAGATTTCTTTCTCCTTGGTATTTTATGGGTAAATATTATTGTTTATATGCGGCTTATATGGTTGTTATATCATTGATATTTATGTTGGTTATAAGCTAGTTATGAATGAGTTTTATGACAGCAGAAATGTATGGCTCTCATCGTTTTTTGGTTAATCATTAAATGTACACTAAATATATGTCTTAATAGATGGTAATGTAGTTATTATGATGAGGCATCAATGCTTCTTACTGATTCTCAGATAAGTATGAGACCCATATTCTCAGATCTATTGTTTAAACCTATAGAATGCATATTTCTAACATGTTTGACGCAATCCCTATCATGGCTAGTAGGGGTGCAGTCAAGTCTTTACTCAAGTAATTACATTTGTATCATTATTCCACTGTTATACTTCATTTTTGGAAGTTTCATGGAGTTCTCAGCAATGACCTAAGCCCCAGGCCTAAAAACGTGGCATAGAATTCGAAGTCACGTGCACATAATTTCTTGGGAAATTCCCCAGTCACAGGCATACCCATGCTATGGGAGTGAATAGAGGGTCCTAGTCGCACTGATTCCCATGTCATGGGAGTTATTAGGGGGATTAATACAGTGAAAATTTAGATCTTCTTAGTGGTTAGCCACCTGGAAGGGTTAGATGGCTCCTAGGGGTTCTACAGTAGGTCTGGAAGGTTTGTGTTGTTGTAGTATGTTGGTTCCACTTCTTTAAATGACATGTAGCGAGTTGAAGCATATCATAGTAACTCTTCATCACATGTTTACCCCGGTTGGTTGGTTACTTGGGTAGATGTGGGTAGAGGGTGTTACAATGTGCTCTCTGAAATGTTAGCTTAAGTAATATCACAAAGAAAATGAGGTATGAGAATCCAAAGTATTCTACAATTGGTGGTTTAAGGATGACTGCCAACTCTAGAACTTGACTAGAAATAATTATTGGAAAATTTTGAATCTAGCTACAAGTTGAATCATTTTGTGAAGTGGAAGTGATCCTAAATGAAGGTTTAAATATGACCAAAAAGTAATGAGATGGGAAGAAAAATCCAAAGTATCTTATAAATGGTAGTTTAAGGTTGACCACTAACCAAATCATTCTCATGGCAACTCTCTCTCGCTATAACTATGACTCTAGCTCTAACTAACTCTAGCTCTATGTTTTGGTGGTGGGCTTAGGCTCACTTGATATAACTTTGAATCCAATAGGTGAGTATAAATTCCCAAAATTTTAGACACAAGAAGAGAAGATAAATATTTCTCCACTAGAATATGTGTAATAGAAAAAAATGAACTATGCGATATGATTGTTATATCTTCTTCACTATTGAAGACCATTGCCAAGAAGAAATCCATCCAAGGTGAATCTTTGTTCCTGCAGGAGTCTCGCTTCTAGAACATATGTCTAAATGATTACTATGTTTTCCATAATTCTCACAAGGGTGTCTATCAAAACATTGATCTTTTACATCGACAACCCAATCTCAATGTTGGTATCTATCAACCTAAAGTGGTTGTGGAGTATGTGAAGATAAATCATCCCCAAGAAACCTAGCAAACTGAAATTGGATTAGTTTTGACTTGTACAAAATGTTAAATGGCACTTCCTTTGCATATCTAAGACTATTTCAATGATTATTGTTAAATACTTATTCCCAAGTTATGATAAAGGAATTAGGAAGTGCAAGTGAAAGCTTTTCATCTTCATGTTAATATGCTCTTGTATTGGCCTCACTAATTTGATCAAGTGTTAGTTGTTGGTTAGACCCATCCTGAAACAATGAATTTTTATTAATAAGAAATAATACAAAATGTTGATTCATTTTATGTAATTCATCTTGTTTGATTTGTGGATAGAGTTGGAGAAACTCAATATTCTCATGTGCATATTGTAAGCATATTTATATATTAGTGATGGTGGCTTTATTCATTTTTATTGTACCATCAACAATAGAGGCTATTAGATTATTTAGTAACTCTGATAACTCAATAATTCTAGACATTTTCTCAACACTTCAAGCTTAGAAAATGAAAGTTTTCAACTTCAACTAAAAACCACCCATCCATAGGAGGCAATTTCTATAATACACTCTTTTTTCCCTCCAACAAGGAACACCATGAAGCTTCACACCTAATTTTCTTAAAGAATTTTTATGTTCCTCTTTTCAACTGAACCTCATAACACTCTATAATAATATCATTCCATTGGAAATCACATTGAATTTAACAAAAATGCATTCTTTAAATTATTTTCTATGCAATGTTAGATCTGCTTCAACCATGAATTGTAGCCATGGAAAATTTCCTTGAAAATGAGTGTCATTGAGACATCCCCAAGCATGTGTAGGAAACTTATATCTTCTCGTCCAAGTGATGTATGTATTATAATCTCCATTGATCAATTTCTAAATCCATGGTTTTACTAAACATGGTTCTATTAATTTCTAGTAGCTGATATGAGAATGCCAATACTATCCAACATAGAGCCCAGGAAAGTAAATGTATGGTTTCAATATTGTAGGCGTAAGGAGAAGTAGCTCAAACGAATCAAAGTTGACATGAATTAAGTGCTAAAAATAGTGGGTGGCAGAAAAACCAGCTTGTAGCTTTAGCATAAGGAAAATGCAAGTAGAAAACCATTAAATCCTTTGTGTTTTTCCTCTACATAAGGTTTATTGGCCTCAACATTGTGTTGTTGATCCAGATATTGGGGGGAGGCCCCCAAGATCTAAAATATTGAAATGGATCTTATGGGGGAGGCCCCCAAGATCTAAAGAATTGTAATGTTAGAAAGAAAATGACATAAAACACAGTGAATAAAACCACAAAGAAACTTTTTATAAAATCGATAATAACTATAAAGGATACATTGTGGCGGACCATCTGTCCTTTTACAAAATGTGACTCGTTACTTATAGTATTTTTCAGTTACAATACCATGGGTCAATTACATGGGTGAATGAATACCATGGGTGGATGTCACAATACCATGGGTCAATTCCATGGGTGAATGAATACCATGGGTGGGTGTCACAATACCATGGGTGGGTGTCACAATACCATGGGTCAATTCCATGGGTGAATGAATACCATGGGTGGATGTCACAATACGATGGGAAAATACCATGGGTGAATGAATACCATGGGTGGATAAATACCATGAGTGGATGCCACTTACAATACCATGGGTGAATGAATAACATGGGTGGATGAATACCATGGGTCGATGCCATTTTCCATTTGGATTAGTTGTTGTCCTTCCCCTCATATATCAACACACAAATGGAAAGGACACTTAGAAGGAAAGAAACAATGTTTGAAATCCTTAAATATACCAAAATTCAGGGTGCAAATTCCCCCAAGTCATATTTAAGGATCCAACGAGAAGGTTTCTATCAAGTTAGAGACTTGTTATAGAGGAACATGGCCCATCAACTTATTGGTGGTGAGATCCAAAATTTTGGATAGTTGGGACCTCCAAAAATATGTAGAATTCTTCTATGGGACCTTTCTATAACAGATACAATTTCTACATATTTTAGAGATTTACCAAAGACTCGGTATTGAACCACTGAGCTTCGTGAGTTATGGTGTAATGGAACTAGTGATTTTTTTCAAGTCTTTTAGGTTCAAATTATCTAGAAACTAGATATATCCCATGGATTTTAAACAATGTTCCATTCATATATCCTTAAAATATGTATTCATCATCAGATATGAGCCCACTCAACCTAGTATGCAGTCATATTCTCCATTCATGGCTACCAAAGTTGATTGTAGGAAAAAAATTCTATAGGCCATAGTTTCACAACAATTAAAAATGCATTACTTCTCTACTTCCACTACTAGACAAATGGAGTGATAAAACATTCACTATGTTAATTATAATGGATCACCAATGATGGACCTATATAACAATGTCAAAAAAATTGTTTCCTCAAGCAACAGAGGTACTTCTATCAAACCACTTAATCAATTCATGATCATTAATTTTCCCTTCATACGAGAGAAAACACGAGAACACAAAGTGACATCAAGGCTAGATATAGTGACCACGAAAGGGGAAAGACTATTCAAAGTATATTTTGTAGAGTTCTAGATGCATTAGGTTTGTAGGGAGAATTCTGATACTGCAAGAGAGGGAGACCTCAAAGATCATTTCTACTAGCAATTATATGATGTCAAAGCACCAAGGGTCCCATGAGTGACCAAGCTCTGATAGATATAGAATTTTAACATTATTTGCATGGAAATTTTCAAGTAGATAGAGTGATAGGTATGACTTACCAACTCTAATATGACTATTAAATCACAAGAGATAATACGCCAAAATTAGAAGAACGTGATATTCATTTCTCATTCATGTGATACACGTTGACACACTTTCACTGGCCCATGGATTTCTTCTTATAAGAGGTCTCTTGGACTTCTCATTATTATTTGCCTTCACCTGAGACTTTCCACATTCCACTCAAGTGAATATGAAAAATTCATATAACCCAAAGAATTGTGTTTCCAACACTATGAAAAAATAAGTTTATTCTATATAACTTGGGTAAATCATGTTTAGAAAATGGAAATTACCAAACATGTTTTTTTGGGAAAGGCATGGAAAATTAGCCCATTTTCAAAATTTAACTCCTAAAATTTTCCCTACCATAAAGAGGTATTAGAATGGTAATTCTCTTTATGAAGAAACATTTTGGAATTGGAGCTACAAGTATATTAAGGAGTTAGTTAGAAAAATCAATTTCTCAATTAGTTAGGTGAATTTCCAATCTGCAAGAATGTTAACATAAAAAACATTTTTAGCATTTTGTGGCTTGAATTTTAGATTGTTTAAACATAGATTGCATGGTGAAATCATTAAATTGAATAGAAGAGTATAGTTTTATGTAAATAAACAACCATTACATGGACAAGATAGTGGTAGGATTGTGCTATTCAATCACAAAGTAAATCCCTTTAAAAAACCTTGATGATCATGATTGTATTGAAGTGGGTACTGAATTAGTGCCAAAAATCAGAGTTGTGTACCAAGATATGTGGCATTAGATTGTAGTAACAATTTTGATAGTATAATGTGGGTATTAGAATCTAGCTATGATTTCATTTTTTATACAATATGAGTGGGCATGATTTAAAAACAAATCTTAGATGTAAAAGTTAAAGAAATGATTACACCAACATCATTTTTGGTTATGATGTTGGAACGCAGTGTAATATATTTAAAGATAAATCTATATTTTATGTTTTTTAGTTAATTATGGTTGAGTTATATATGTCTTTCTAGGTAACATAAAATAAGGCATTGTGGCAAAGTCCTATAGCTAGAAATCTATAAAAGTAGAAGAGGGAAAGTGAAGGTTCTAACAATAATTGAGAAGAAAGGATGAAGCCTACAATTGTTGAATTTTAAGAGTAGGGGATGCTTAGAAAGTCCTAAATAAATGAAGCAGACAAACTAGGAAACCAAGTTCAAGAGATAATACTTTGGTAAGGTATTATGTAGTATGGTGTTAAATACTTGTTACTATAGAGGCTATTAGTAGCTCATTGTTGAGGTATTATGGAAGAGGGTTGGATCTTCCTAGTGATAGTTATACGAAAGGGTCAAAAGATACATGTCGTAGGGAACAGAAGGAAAGTGATAAAGAATTTGGTTTTTCAATGTGAAAGGAGACACTTAGTATGTTAGAAGAATTAATGCAGAAAAAAATGGGAAAAGGCCAGTGATATGATTGGAAGATGAGAAAGAAGTTTTATTGTACTATCATGGAACTCTTTGAGACAAAATTGCGACACATGATGAACGATTGATTAATGATTAAATGAACTAAGTATTCATAGCATGAGATGGGTGGTTTTTAGTTGAAGTTGAAAACTTTCATTTTCTAAGCTTGAAGTGTTGAGAAAATGTCTAGAATTATTGAGTTATCAGAGTTACTAAAT
>Ga0181464_1001261_pt2 | contig 11204 bp, 12 predicted proteins | sample InSIn2gowninarea_FD_119074 | JGI IMG/M metagenome (GOLD analysis project Ga0181464, IMG submission 119074) | Clean room microbial communities from NASA Spacecraft Assembly Facility at Jet Propulsion Laboratory, Pasadena, California, USA -... ...
GGGAGGCCATCGGGATTTGTGAGGCTGGTCTTGTAAAGGTTCGACCAGTTCAAGCCCTAACTCCTTATATCCTGACCTCGTTGGGGACATGCAAAGAAAAACAGAGAAAAAGCAAACCGCTCTGATACCACTGATCCGGATTTAAATAGGAACGCAATAAATTATAGAGATAACCATAAACACAGAGATGCGATAACCATAAATACAGAGATGCAGCGGAAATAATACTTTATTTCATTAATGGAAAATATTGAAATATGCTTACAACTAGAAATGGAAATAAACCAGCTAGGGCGATGGTAGCTTATCTCTGAGAAGAGATGTGGCGGCTACATGCCTCTGAACTGTTCCGAACTGTGTTACAATGAGGTTTGAAGGCCTATCTATTGTTGAAAAACCATGGAAAACCCTTAACATTCTGAAATCTAACCCTAGAAGATGAAATGCCAAATTATGGGCCCCGTTTGGATAAATTGGTACATCAATTTCCTGGGGTCGTAACTTTGGTATACGATCTCCGTTTTACGCATACAATAGCTCATTAGAAAGATCTATCCGAGAACTACAACTTTGGGTAGGGCAAGATCGGTCCATGGACCCATGTTGCCCCCAGATTTCCAAAAAAACGTCGTTTAGGGCCTCAAAACAGCTCCAGAAGTTTAGGACCCGAAAAACTGCTTAAAATAGTAAACTGTGCTACAATTTAGGAACTGAAAAGACTGAAAGAGATAGTTGTGGGGGTCCAAATGGGATAGGTGGGTGGCCACCAACATCCACCTGGATCAAACACTCCCCTTATTTACAACTGCTAAACTAAGACATGATTCATGACAATTCAAACATGTTTGATGGTCTATGTCTCAGCTAGGTTTACAACACCCAGATTTCCTCTATGAAATTCAAATACATATTTTTCTAATGGCTTAGTGAATATATCAATGAGTTGATAACCATATTTACAAGGCTTCAAGTGGACTTCTCCATTTCTCACTAGTTCTCTAATAAAATGATATCTTGTATCAATATGCTTTCTCTTTTGATGAAACACACTATTCTCGGATAGTGCAATAGCTGAGGTGTTGTCACAATATATTGTTGTTGATCCTTGTTGCTTCTACCTAAGTCTATCCAATACTCTTATTAACCATACTCTTTGGCATGTCGTTGATGTCGTTGCTACATATTATGATTCTGCTAACAGAATTGTCACAATAGGTTGATTCTTAGATGCCCATGAAATCACACATGAACCAAGATGGAACACATAACCAAAAGTGTTCTTCCTATCATCCAAACTACCTGCAAAATCACTATCTGTATATCCAATCAAATCCTTCTTCTCTGTGGTTGCATACATTATGCCACAATCTGTAGTTCCCACTACGTATCTCATAATTCTTTTTCCTTCTCTCCAATGTGTGTCTTTTGGAATCTCCATAAATTTGGAAATCAAACTTACTCCTTCCATAATATCTCGTCGTGTAGCTATGAGATATATGAGGCTGCCAACCAATCTTTTGAAAAGAGTTGGATTGACATCTAATACTTCATCATCCTTACTTAACTTTGTACTTGTTGCAACTAGTGTAGGGACATGTTTGCAATTATCCATCATGAATCTTTCCAACAAATCTCTAGCATATTTATTTTGAAAAATAAAAATTCCTTTTTCAAACTACTCAACTTCTATGCCAATAAAATATTTCATAAGATCGAGATATGACATCTCAAATTATTTCTTCATGGTTGCTTTAAATTCATCTAACCCATGATCACCAATATAAATCATGTCATCAACATATAAACAAACAATCAAAATCCATCCATGCTTATTTACCTTTGTGTACAAGGTAGGCTCAATGTTGCTTCTGCAAAATCCATTCTTGATTATGTAGTTGTCAATTCTTCTATACCAAGCTCTAGGCACATGCTTGAGTCCATAGAAAGCTTTCTTCAACCTATAAATTTTATCTTCTTGTCCTTCAACTTCATATCCTGGAGGTTGCTGCACATGAATTTCTTCTTCTATAATTCCATTCAAGAAGGCTGATTTCACATCCATCTGATATACTTTCCACTTGTTTTGCACTATTGTGGCTAAGAATGCTCTTATAGTATCCAATCCAGTGACTAGAGCAAAAGTTTCTCAAAAATCTATTTCGAGTTACTGCAAGAATCCTTTTGCTACAAGTCTTGCTTTAAATATGTCAATTTCACCTTTCTCATTCAACTTTGTCTTGTACACCCATTTCACACCAACAATATTTTTATCCTTTGGAAAATCAACCAAATCCCATGTATAATTCTTTTCAATCGCTTCAATTTCTTCATCCATAGATTAGACCCAATTTTCATGTCTGATTTCTTCTTCAAGTGAAGAAGTTTGGAATGACAACAATGCAACATCTGAACTAGCATCCAAATCATCATAAATATCTTTTATACTTCTCATTTTTCTCTTACCATTGCTTGATTCATCCGATGATTGATTGTTGGGAAAATTTCGATATGTTGATCTGCTTGAAGATCCATGTTCTTCCGAAAATATTAGATTCCTTGCTAGCATGACTCTATTTGGTGTCTGCTCTTGTGATCACTGTTGTTCATTTCCTTCTACATCCTATTCTTCCAGCAATGGCACTTGTACATCAGCTGTCTTGTCTATACTCCTATTCCATGACTCATGTTCTTTGAACACAACATCTCTTCTGATTATGGTCTTCTTGGTGCATGGTTATACAATTTGTAAGCTTTTGATTGCTCACTATAACCAATAAATATGCATTTTTCACTTTTACCATCCAATCTTCCTCTTATATCCTTAGGCACATGTGCATAAGCTATACATCTAAACACTCTGAGATGAGATATTTGCAAGACATACTTTACCATGATTTTTCTAGTACTCTATTTATCACACACTTTGTAGGGGATCTGTTTATCACATAAACATCACATGCAACTAATTCTTCCCAATACTCATTAGATAAGTTTCTTCCTTTTAACATGCTCCTTGCCATGCTCATAATAGCTTTGCTCTTTCTCTCTGCTACACTGTTCTTCTTTGGTGTGTATATGGTTTTAAACTTCCTTCTCATTCCTTATTGTTTGCAATACTCATGAAATTCCTTTGAATCATATTCTCCACCACGATTTGACCTCAATATCTTGATTTTTTGATCACTTTGGTTCTCTGCAAAGGCTTTAAATTCTTTGAACTTCACAAAAGTTTCAGACTTCTGCTTTAGGAAGTAAACCCAAGTCTTTCTGTTATAATCATCAGTGAAAGTGAGGAAATAACAACTTCCACCAATCGAATGTGTTATCTTAGGTCCACACAAGTATGTATGCACCAACCCTAGAGGTTTCTTTACTCTATATGAAATTCCTTTTGGAAAAATTTCATGGTGTTTCTTTCCCAAGAAGCAGCACTCATAAGTATTGGAAGGTTCTTTGATGGGAGGTAATCCTCTAACCATCTGTTTTTGTTGCAACAATATTAAACTAGAGAAGTGAAAGTGTCCACACTAAAAGTGCCATAACCAGTAACCATTAGAACATGTGACTATAAAAGAACTAACCAGATCACTTGTTGATGGTGCTGGACCCGTCAATATTCAGGGGATATCCCTGGTATGATGACCCAATTGCCATTATCTTAAAGATATGCCTTAGCTCTTGCTTTTTAGCACAAGAAAGTGGTTCACTTAGTCTTTAAAAAGTGAGGTTCGTGTGCATGGTGAGTGCTTAGTCTAACTTGTGTTTTATGTTCTTTCACTGCATAGGGAGAAGGTGAGAGTGAGTCTCAAGTCGAGAGGGAATCTAGTCCCAACTCAGGTATAGACACACAACACAGTAGGATCTTCACAGCTTCTAGCAGAATAGTCCACATGAATGCGGCAGTCACAAAAACAAAGTTAATAGATAGCACGTGCAACACCCAATGGAGTAGTCCACATGAGTGTGATGGTCATTATAACAGGTTTACAAGAGTGAGTCTGTCTAGCGTCAGGAGGATTAGTCCAGACGGGTGAGACAACGATAACAAATAATACAACACATTTCCAACATTGTATGCACTAAAACAACCGAAATAGTTCAACTATATTAGTAGAAGTTAAAGAAACATGCATTAAAAGCGTCCAAAAAATAGTCTTACAAATGAATACAATACATGTGTGAAAATGTGTTGGGATGTTAACAATCTTCTACATTAAGTGAAAGTTCCAAGACACATCCGTACACCATACTTCACTAACCCTAGTAGTGGGGTGTTGGAGCCACTGTTTTCTCCTCAAAGAGAAGATTACATACCCTCAAGGCTATGTGGGAGGAGCCAAGGTGAAAATTCCTTTGCATGTACAAATGAGGGGTATATATAGCCAAGGGTGAACTTGACCCTTGTGGCTCTTCGACTTCCCTCATGATTGTTTGACTTACATGACTCTTCAACTGAAATGACTCTTCAAATTCATATGTGGGTCTCTTGGACTTCCACATTACATTACATTGATTACAACACATATGTCCCATAGTAGTGACGTAGCTGAGATGAATCATGACATGACTTGACATTACACCACTAGTGTGTACATGCTGATGGTGGTGTCCATGTCGAGCTGTTGTGTTACTGTGCTGCTGAGTAATGAGTTTGCTCTTGGTGTATTATAGCTTGACCTCCACATGACAAGGTGTGCAGATACTTTGATGGTCTTGGTGTACACTTGATGTTGTATGTGCATGTGTCCCCTTTGATGGTACTTAATATGCTTCATGTGTTCATCTGTCCACGAACTAGTCTCCTAGCATGCGCTCCTTGTTAATCCCATTCGATGTCGCACCATGTCTCATTCACGTACCTGTTTCTGCAATCAGTCATGACGAGAAGACAACAAATCCAAATATCCCCTAGTCTACTAAGATAAATCATCTTTCGTTTCTAGGTGCAGGTGACCGGGAGAGAGCAGAAGCCTTTGAAACTGCACATAGTACATTTTAGGCCAAGATTCAAGGCTTCAAAGCATTGTTAGGAAAAACTACGCAGAGGTCACTAAGAGGTCAGGTTGAGCAGTTAGGGACAACAATGACATTTGTGGGGTATGGCTCAACTAGGAGGCTGAATTGCGCAGTTTTTCCTGGGAAGATAATGTAGGCAGGAAGAGGCACTGTTAGTGAAAACTACATTTTTTTCCAGAGGAGGTCAGGATTGGGCTATTGGAGCCTGCTGGTCAGAACTGTGCATTTCTAGGAGGCTATCAAGTAGGACATGACTATGCAATTTCCAAGATGAGTGGGGTGTTGGGTAGAAGGTGGAGTTTCCATGAAAACTACACATTTTTCAGGAGTGGAAAGCATGGTAGTAGGGGAACTACTTGGAAAAACTGTGCAATTTCCCGGGACAGTGCAGTGATAGGTAGTGGGTTCCTGTCCCTCATGTCTGCGTAGTTTATTCAGGAAGTGCAGGCAGGCATGATGGACATATAGTTCGTAGTTTTGGAGATGAGTGCAGCCCTGGGTCATTTCTCAAGTAAAATTCTCTGGTTGACCAGCGCGAGGCTTGATGGGTAGGTTTTGTAGGAAGAGTAGACTGATATGGATTCTTGGGAAACTTCTATGCTGTTCGGGGTGACATTCAACTAGGTGGATTCCAGAATTGTGTAGTGTAGACTACTTGGAGGGAAGCCTCAAGCTCTGCATAGTTTTTGGCAAAAAGACTTGGTCATTGAAGGCTGAGACTGCACAATGTATCTCAGTGGAGGTCTGGTTGATGAAGGGTGGTCCAATCGATAGATCTTAGGAAAAATGGTTAAGTGTTTGAGTGAGTGAACTCATGTATACATGAACTTACGAACACACATTCAACATGACTTGACAACAAGACACCTCAAACCACAAGACAACATATGCTCAGTGTCACTGACTAAAGGATGAGAGCGACAAGTGCAACAGTTGAGATATATCATTGAACGACTATGATGGAACTTGCGCAACCTTATTTACAACCTGATGTGTGAGTATGATAGATGTTTACATAGTGAAAAAAACTTGTACACACAAAGACAGACCTTCAACATAGCCAGAACAAGACCATAAGCATGACATTGCAACCAACATGCTAAAAGACGACTGGTGATCGGTCAAGAAAAGAGGGTGTAAAGACTCGACAAGAGCTCATTGGATGAGCCCAAGTGTTTGAAATCATCAAGGAAAAACCAAGGAAGGCTTCAAAATTGGATGCAAGACAAAATTTTGGAGGGTGTTGCTGCTGCTACAACACTTGGCGACACACTGGTTGAATACTAGCTTCTCTATTTCAGTTCATTGACATCATAGGGCCTTCGTCTATTAGGGAGTATCAAATCATTGTGTCGGTTAATTTAGTTTCCAAACTTACCCCATCGACATACATGGTTCACCTTTTACCAACTCAGTCACACATAACAACAAGTTTCAGCTTGATCATAATGTTTCAAAATTGGGAAGGGTAGTTTAGCTTGCGAGTTTAAAATTTTTAGAGTATAAGTTTTCATCTTTAGTGTTGCTCTATTTCTGGCATGTCTAGACAGTACCCCAGCTATGTCATGCAGGAACACATGCATTTCTCCATTGTCAACGATCCTGGTCAGTACCCCGATGGAGTTGCATGATTCACCTCTCTGTGCAGGAATCCTTTCTCTTCTTTATCCTTTTATATACTTTTCGAAATCGAATCGTGTATATGAACTTATTTATTTTTGGGGCAGAAGAGGGATCCCAAATTGTTGAGAGTAGAAGAGATTGTTCTTTCAGAGAAGCATGTAAGACCTTTGATTTAGATTTTCCCCTTCTTTATTTTTACTAGTTGGATGAGCTTGAACATACAAAGCATAACACTGAGTACAGGCATGGGGTTTTTAAGTATGGACACAGGTTCATGGTTTGACCAAAGATTTCCTTATAGACAGCTCATATTTTCCATCAAGATTTCATCAGCTAAAGGTTATAATCAGGCACAAAGAAGACAAGCACAAGACTGGACAACTACTGTAGTGTCACAAGACTCTTTGAATCTCAGCCACATACTCATTCAAAAGCATGAACACAGTAAAGGGAAGCACTTATTGGAAAAAAAATAGCATGATATTAAGAAAACAAAACAAAGTGAAGCAAAAATAGAAAAGAAAAGTGAAGAGATAAGAAATAAAAGGACTATGTACATAGCGCGAGGCGTAGCCTTGGGTTACTAAAAATAATTCTTTAAGTCTTGGTTGTTGAAAGGAAAGTTGTTAATCCTCCCTTCAAGTGATTACATATGATACATATGTGGGCCAAGCTTTTCCTAAACAGTGTATGGACCAGTCCATAGGGACTGGAACTTCGTATGTTGGCCTTTGTCTTCATGGGGTTTATCCCATTTCAAGACTAAGTCACCCACATTGAAGTTAGCACTCCTTGCAGAATTCTTGTCAAAGCATATCTTGATACGGTTCTGGTGGAGTGTGAATTTTTCTTTTGCTTTCATCTGTTCTTCCTGCGGCTTGTGAAGTGTATCCATCCTATGCTGGATTAACAGACATGGCTTGCCTTGGGATTCTTGGGACAATTAGAGAGTAGACACGTTGATGTTCAGTGGGAGGATGGCTTCTTTCCCATAAACCAGGAAGTATGGCGAAGTATTTAGAGAGGGTTTGGGTGTTACATGATCAACCCATAAGGTATTTGTCAAAACAGAGTGCCAGTTTTCATGTTGGGAGTAAATGGTCTTGTTGATAATGTGGATAAGGAATTTGTTCGTATATTCGGTGAGACCCTTCCCTATGGGTAGTAGTTAGCTGAGTGTTTAAGAACAATACCATATTTCAATGCAAAATCATAAAGCTTTAAAGATGAAAAGTAAGTTGCATTTTCAAAAACAAGTGATAAAAAAATGCCAAATCATGAGATGATGTTCTGTTGAAGGAAGATGATGACTTCTTGGTCATTCACTTGCTTAAGAAGAACTGCTTCTTTCCACTGTGTGAAGTAGTCAGTAGTTTTCAAGATGTAGCAATGATGCTTCAATGAGTACGGGAATATTTTCCCAATTATGTCTAATCCCCACTGTTGAAATGGTTCACTCACTGATCAAGCACTTGCAGGCATAAGCATGTGCATCCTTGAATAATGTGGGCTAGTAGAAACCAACATGCATGACTTTGTGCGCAGTGGTGTTTGTCATGAAGTGACCCCCGGCTAGTTTATCATGTAGATCATGCAAGACCTTCTCTGAATCATGTTCCTCGAGGCACCTGAGGCACCTGAGAAAAATTTCGTTGTTGTGCTTTGTGTAAAGCACTCCATGCACCAACTGGTAACGTAAAGCTTTGAGGCGCAGTGCCCTCTTTTGTCTCATGGAGAAGTGAGAGGGCATGGTGCCATGCTCAAGGTATTGGAACACATATTTGTACCAAGAGTCTCCATATGAAGTGGGTGGTGCTCTCTCTACATCGTGCATCTCAATTTCCTGCTCCCAACCAATGAGCTTTTCTTCTTTCTCCTGTGCATGGTTTGGCTGTGAGTCTGTAGAGACCATGACCCTTGAAAATGTTAACTAGCTTGATGTAAAGATCATATTCTTGTAAGTCTGTCATCCAGTTCACACGTCTTTCACCCAGTTCTTGTTGAACAAGCAATGATCTGACTGCTGGGTGCGACACAAAGACTATGCAAGGGTTCTTTAGCAGATAGGTTCTGAAGTGTTTCACCACCTTGTATATTGTGTATGTTGGTTTATCGGTGGTGGGGTAGTTGAGTTCGGGTCCCTGAATGCTTGAACTCATGAAGGATATGCGATGTTCGTTGTTGAGCTCATCCTTGTTACACATTATTTTGTCAGGCCTCCTATACTTCCATGTGTCATACCCCAGAGTGCCCAAAACTTGGCAATTATGTAGTGTACACATCCTGATATGCAGTCCAGATCCTCCCTGAAGACTTAATGAAAACATGCCTTGAGCCTTCACTGAAGAAGTAAGCTCAAAACCCTAATTTTAGGGTCAACGCAACTGTGACACTGGTAACTTGTGTTGATGGCGAGTTACACTATAATAGTCTTGTGCTGGTAGTGTGGTTTTTACTTGGATATTCGCGTTGATCCCTAAAAGGAAATTTTTCCCAAAGAGGAAAAGAAGCTTCATGATCGAGAGGCTTCCAGAGAGATGAGCTAGAGGTTATTCATTGTGGATGTGTTCAAATTCTTCTAATTTTTCTCTTTCATCTTATCCCTATGAGCTTTCTCCTAGAGATGAGGGCCTTCCGATATCTTTGGAGAGATCCTAACTCCCTCTCCCTGCCTATATTCATCCTCTCCTATTCCCAAATGGTTGGTCTCTAATTATTTGCAGCCTTATTCTGAGATAATACCTATATGCTACTCATTTGTGTAGAAAATATGTGATAGGTTAATCCAATAATGCAATATAAATCAAATCAGAATACAATATAAATCAAATCAGAATACTACAACCTACTTCTACTATCAATTTGCAGAAGCTTAAAGATCGAGCTGAACAATATAACCAGAAGAAGAAGAATCAATGGCACAATACACATGAAAATAATTTGGGGAAAGTCTCAAATAAAAAACCCACACTATTGTATTATCATACGTTTTGGAAATATATAGGAATTATACAAAGCCTTAGCTCTCACAACTAGCTAGCTCTCAGTATAATCCTCACAGATGTTCACAAGAAATCTTGGCTTCTCTCCAGCCTTCCTCTCTGGCCTCCAAGATCCTATTTCCTTGTGTTGTTCCTTGTGGATGATTAGCCTATTACCAAGTGGAAAAACAAGCCTTCAAAACTGCACAATCCTCAAGGATGAATCCTTGACTGTATGCATGAGTTTTCTCCATGAGAAAACACATGAAACTGATAGTACACTGTCCTTTAACATTAATATCAACTGGGTATTTCTCACAATAGACATGCATGAGTTTATGATGAGGGAATCTTCAATTAACTGGAGTAGCACTAGTTGAGTGCATTAATGCATCAACTGACTATTAACTCACTATTAGTTCCTGAAATAGTTTGGAACTAATTTAACTGGACTTAACTCAGTAAACTGAGTTAACTAATTAAAACTCAAATATAACTCAATATTATCTCCTTAATTTAAGGGATAACTCTTGCATGACTTCAGAAAGACTTCGAACTTGAATTTATCCAACTATTTAATTTAAAATAAATAAATTAATTATTTCCAAGTAGCTGTTAAGAATAAATTCGATTTTAATTCACAATTTAATTCAAGGAAAAATTAAATTGGAATATTCTTGTTGCCATATTTCAACACTCTCTCTGAACAAGAAAGGGATTATCTGCCACCCTGATCCTATCTCTATAGAACTCGAATTTACACTTTGACAATGCCTTTGTCAAAATGTCAGCATCTTGCTTCTCTGTCGAAATATACTGCAGCAACATGATCCTCCTCGCTACACAATCTTTGAGATGATGATACTAGATGTCGATGTGCTTGGACCTATCATGAAATACTAGATTCTCAGAGAGTTTGATACAACTATGGTTATCACAATAGATCACAGTTGGATCCATCCTATGATGAAACAAACCAACTAGGATTTTCTGCATCTAGATGGCCTCACATGTTGCCTGACTTGCAGCCATGTATTTTACCTTTGTCAAGTTGAGTGCAACCGACCTCTGTTCCCTACTGTACCAAGAAACTACCGCTTACCCAAGGTTGAAAATCCCTCCTAATGTGCTCTTCTGATCTGATGGACTCCCTGCCCAATCTGCATCAGTGAAGCCCTGTAGCTTCACTCCCTCTATCCATCTGTACCATAATCCATACTGAGATGTGCCTATGAGGTATTTCAATACATGTTTTTCACCTTCCAAAACATCTTTGTAGGCTAAACCATCACTTAACTCAGTTGGTACACCACATAGCACAAATATGGTCGTGTGTTCATTAAGTACATCAATGAACCCTCAAGCTGCCTGTACATAGTAGCATCTACCACTTCTCTTGAAGTAGCAACCTCCTTCCTCCAGTTACCTGCTAGAGGAGTCTGCATGGGCTTGCACTTCTCCATGTGGAATCTCCTAAGTATTTCATTGGCATACTTTCCTTGAGACATAAACAACTCCCCATCCTTCTGCCACACTTCCATGCCAAGGAAGTAATGCATGAGACCCATGTCTTTCATCTCGAAT
>Ga0181464_1000844_pt1 | contig 11197 bp, 8 predicted proteins | sample InSIn2gowninarea_FD_119074 | JGI IMG/M metagenome (GOLD analysis project Ga0181464, IMG submission 119074) | Clean room microbial communities from NASA Spacecraft Assembly Facility at Jet Propulsion Laboratory, Pasadena, California, USA -... ...
ACTATGGGGGTTGTAGCTCTTTGCAGGTAGAAGCCTGTGTAGTCGTATAAGACTGCACCAGTACAAAAATACTGTAATAGGATTTTCTTATTAAGAAGAAGATTGAGATGACTTGCAGCAGGTGGTTTTCTCCCACATTGGGTTTCCACCTTATATCATGGTGTTCATGTGTGTGGCTTATGTCTGATGATATGTTCTATTTTACTGCACCTATTTACTGTTAATATGGTTGATAATGTTCTAATGCACTCATTAAGGATGAACTAACTGAATAATAAGAAGTTGTGGAAGTAGCATATATGAATCTGAATATGGAAATGAAAAAGTTTTATTGATGTGATAACACTGATTCACCCCCCATCTCAGTATTATTTCCAACAATTGGTATCAGAGCAGGTCCTTTGGTAGAAGCTTGATCGCTTGAAGGAGATCCATGGAATGATGGGAAAGAAGCTTGCGAAGAAAGTGCCTAAGCAGAAGAAGACATCTCAGAAGAACTATGACAGTGGGAGAATCGATTGGGGATTATGTGGAAGAAGCACTTCAGATTCAGAATCAGATTCAGAATCATTTCAGAATGAAGATGAACTATCAGGTATGAATTTGTTATCCTCTGATGTTCTAGCTATCTATCCATTTGAAGCTGATGTAAGTGATAACGAAGCAACTGAATGTGCTCTTATGGGTGAGCAAGAAGGATATCAAATAGAGGGAGAATTTAAGAGGCTGACAGACAAAATTAGAGATCAAGAAGATCTATTGAACATAAAGGATGGTGCCTTCAAAGAATTAGCTACCAGACTAAAGGTTCAACGAGAGGAAGGAAGCAAGGTAAGGAAGTTATTCAAGGATAAATATCAAAAGTTGTAGGATGAAGTAACATCTCTAAGAAATGAAGTCAATGAAAAGAGCACAACAATCAAGAAACTCAGAGATAGATCCAGTTATTATGGAAGGCTTGAAGCTACGATCCTCTCACTAAAAGAAGATCTTGAAGAATCAAAGAAGCAAAATACAAATCTACTCCAAGCTATTGAAAAACAAGAAAATGAAGTTATCAGTTTAAAAGCTCAGCTAGAATGTCTCTTTAGAATTCGTCAAATGCTGCAGGAACATAATGAAGAACAAGAAAAGGAGATTCTCAAACTAAGACAACTAGTAGAAGAAGAAAGAAAGTCTAAAGAAATTTTGAAGAAGCAATGTCTAGAAAAGGAAGAACAACTTCAGGTTGAGGTAAATATCTTGAAAGGTAAATTAGAAGATAAGGATAATCTTTTACGATTTCAAGATAGTACTAAGATCTTGGATGATATTCTTAGTAGTCAAAGGTCTCTTGCTATCAAAACTGGTCTTGGTTTTTATGAATCCACTAAAAGTGAATCTAGCTCACATGGAAAGGCAAGAAACTCTAATGAGAAATCTAGAAAACCCCATGAACAGCCGAGGAAAGAAATTCTTCAAAGGAAATATTTTACTCTTCCAATGAATAATGTTGAATGTTATGTATGTCATAATCTTGGACATGTTGCAGCTAGATGTAGAAGAAAAATGGTTCAAGATCATCACACTGAAAGATCATTGCATTCCAAGTACTTTCAGGGATATTGTTTTTCTTGCAATATGTTTGGTCACAAAGCTGTTGATTGCTACAGGAGAAATATGAAACATATGAGATGTTATGCATGTAACAAGCTTGGACATATAGCAAAGGAATGTAGGAAGAAGGTTCGGGCACCACACCAAAAGGATAAAACATCATCACACTTGAAGATATGGAAGAAGAAGGAAGTATAGTCAGAAAGATGTGGCACAACACAATATACTCAGACACAGCATAGCATAGACATAACAGACTCAGGGGGAGCTGAAAGTGTAAAACTTCAGTGTCCTAAATCTCATACGCAAGTTTCATAAAGGGAAGTCGCGTATATATGCGAGTTAGACACTGCACAGTCGCGCATATGTCAGTACGAGGAAAAGAAGTGGGGACAGGCTTAGAAAAAGGGTCTTATATGATTCAGTCCATTATTTTCTCTATTGGTTAATAGTTACAATTTGTTGATGATGTGTGGAAATGACTTGATGGTTAGAAGTGTTTTGTTTCTAACTTGATAATGATGATGTCTTGATACTTCTTACTGATATGCATGATCAGATCTGACAGTAAACAAGATGGCACGGGTTTAGGGGGAGCATATGCTTTTAATGCACTGTTGGCATTATAGGTAATAGTCCTTGGTGATGATGCTTATATGGATAAATGATTCATCTTGATATGATATATTCTTAGGGTTACATTGTTGATACTTAGATCATATTTGTGTTTGATTCTATAATGGTGCTTACATGGTGATCTTCATAAGGATAAGAAGAAGTACATGGCTTGAATTCACATCTTCTTTACTTGATGATGAGTCACTCATATGCTAATGTCGTCATATGCATAAAGATCATATATTACAGTTATGATGCAGGATTCCTATTATTCTTGGCACATATATGGATGAGGATTGTTGGCTGGATACATGGATGATTATTCAAAGTTGCATTGTTGGAGACATGATGATGATGATAGGTTGTTTCGTACATATGTTGATTGATGCAGATATTCCCAATTGATGATACTTGGTTCATGCAGATCTGGATGGCTATGGTGTTTCTCACATATGATAGAATGTGAGTGATTCTGTATATATAGAATTCTGCTCAAAGGATGAGTTGATACGGACATACCTTGATGATTCATGCACTAATACAAGTTGCTGGTCTAGTTGCTGTTGACAGATGCTATGGAGTAGATCATACAGTGTTGTTGCTGATGTTTATCATGATCTTATTTAGGTGTTTGGTCTTTGTTATAAATGTCATGTATATCATTTGATGTAAAGGTCATATCAAGACTCATGATGTAATAGTGTGTCTCTATCTATTGTAGTCATTTGATGAGATCTCTTCAGGTCATGTAACGGCCTATGTTGGTTTCCCCACTATGCCTGGGATGAATGATGTTATTCTCTTATGTTGTCATATGTAAACTTTTGGTATATCACCATTGTGATGGGAGATAGATGTATGTATGAGTCTTTGGCGATAGGATGGTCATTTATGATGTATAGAGTCATGTTCTTCTTGTAGAACATCTTTTTGCAGACCTTGCTTACAGTTAGGGGGAGCATGAACAACATATTTCAGCAGAGCAGAGATTTCAGCATGGACAGATTGGTGCACCATGGTAGATACAAAGGGGGAGCTCATTCAGAGATTTCAGCAGGTACTCAGGGGGAGTATGGACAGGAAAGGAAGAGAATATCTTGGTCCGCCCTTTGCCCTTGATGTCAAAGGGGGAGAGTGATTTGGTATTGTTGCCATCAAGTCCAAAGGGGGAGATTGTTGGAATTATGATGCATGTGTTGTACTTGATGGCAACCAACTCGTAGAAGATCATCTCACTTATATATATCTAGATGAATCTACGGAAGAGATATCAAATGTGACAGAATGGATGGGATGCCGGACAACTCAAAGGAATCAGATGACAGTTCTCAGTATGACAAGTTAACTTTGCCATCAAGTCCAAAGGGGGAGATTGTTGGCATTATGAGACAGGTGTTGTCCTTGATGGCAAATCAGACAGATGATAAATTATATTGCAGCAAAGTTATTTTCAGGTTCATGCACTTTCCTGCAGAGAAAAGTTCCTTTCATGTAGATAAAAGTTCACGCACTTTCATGAAGATAAAAGTTTCTTTCATGTAGAGAAAATTTCATGCACTTTCATGCAGAGAAAAGTTTCTTTCATGTAGAGAAAAGTTCATGCACTTTCATGCAGAGAAAAGTTTCTTTTATGTAGAGAAAAGTTCATGCACTTTCATGCAGAGAAAAGTTCCCTTCATGCAAGAGAAAAGTTCACGCGCTTTCATGATTGGTTCATGGTATTAGTTTGATAGTTTTTGATCCTATGGTTTTGGTCCGTGGTATTGCATCCAAAAGTGTTGATCTCATGCACTTTCATGGTTGGTTCATGGTATTAGTCCAACAATTTTTGATCCTATTGTTTTGGTCCATGGTATTGCATCCAAAAGTGTTGATCCCAAGTATTGGGTCTGTGGTATTGTGTTATTATGGTTTTGGACCATGGTATTGTGAAAGGCCTAAGACTATAAAAGAGGAAGGAGATCATTTGGCAAAGCATGATCTGAATTGTTGAATATCTGATAAAGTGCTAGATCTGGAATACTGTGATTGGTTTATAGTGCAGATCTAGATCTGAGCTAAAGAGGGATTTCAAATGGTTTGAAATGAACTATCTCTATATAGTTGATTATGCTTATTCTAGATCTGTATACTGACGCTTGTAATGATATGAATTGGGTATAACTTAAGTTTGAAATCACTGCAATTCATGATTGAATATTTATAGATCTGTACATGGGTTGGCTTTGGTGAAAGCGCGTTTGTACGCAGATTTGGTTCATTGTAGTAGTATATACAATTTGAGCTATGATGTTTAAAGTTACAGGTGGTTCAGGTTGTTGATGTGTTATGATGACTATTTAATGGTGTCAGTATTCTACATATTCAGTTTGATTGACTGTGTTGATGGATGAGATCTAATAATGGATCAGGATCATAATGACTCATATTTATGTGATCTAATGGACTAGATCTAATTGCTGACACACATATTATCCTTGTATATGTACTGATCTGGTGATTGGGTGATTCAGAAGATTGATTGATTATGTGCTTCAATGATATTTATGGGTCCAGTATGAAAATTGGATGAAACGTGGCCTTTTAGATTATGTGTTGTGCTTTAGGTGTATCCAGTCTGAAAATGTATGAAACATGGTACCCAGAGGAGAGAAGATTGTAGGCCGATGCTTACGTACTAGTATCTTAGCTAGTACAAGAGCTACGGGGGTGGTAGCTCCCTTCCAGTAGGAGTTGAAAACTTTGGAGCATTGTAGCAGGTAGCAGCCTGCGTACTAGTAAATGGATCGACTAGTACAAGAACTATGGGGGTCAGGGAAAATTTTAAGAACCCCCCCTAAATTTATAAATATAATAAATGGGCGAATCTCCATGGTATATAGGAAAAATGGAAGGCGATATTATCAATAATATAATATGTATATATAATTGTTTGGTGAATCTCTCACCAAGCATGGCGAATATTTTACTCAATTATAAAATCTTGTAAGATCTTGGTGAGTCTTTCACTAAATAATAAAACTTTGTAAAGTCCTAGTGAATCTTAGCATAGGCTACATGTTGGTTTAATTCCCCCATTTAAATAGGCTACATTCCAGGTGAATACCATGGGTCAATACCATGTGCCCTTTTGGTGAATACCATGGGTCAATACCATGTGCCATTGTTATTTTTATTAATTCTAATATTAGCGTTAATAATGGTTTTTTGCAGGGAATTAATAACAATCTAGTCCATGGTATTTGTGCCATAGTATTTTGGCCATAGGTTTCACCTAAATATAACCCATTTTTTGAGTGTTCGTAAATATAAGGTGACTTATGGAGTAAATATAAAAAAATGTTTTATTTGTTTACCATACCTCTCATTTATTTATATTTTTATTAATTTACCATACCTCTTTTACAAATATGGTATTTGGCCCATAGGATTCAATTAAATAAAACCTCTTTCTTGAGCCTTCATAAATAGAACGAGGGTTATGGACTAAATATAAAAAGAGGTTTTATTTATTTACGATACGTCTAGTTTATTTATATTTTTATTTATTTACCATACCTTTTGAGTAAGTATAAAAAGACGTTTTATCTATTTACCATACCTCCACTTTACTTATATTTTTATTTGTTTACACCCTTACATGTATATAAGGTGACTTATGGAGGAAATATAAAAAATGTTTTATTTATTTACCATACCTCTCATTTATTTATATTTTTATTAATTTACCATACCTCTTTTATAAATATGGTATTTGGCCCATAGGATTCACTTAAATAAAACCTATTCTTGAAAACGGGCGAATGGATTCACTTAAATAAAACCTATTGTTGAAAATGGGCGAATGGAAGGTTATAAGTCCTAATTTCAAGGGCTAAATTTACCTTTTTTACCCTCTCCCTTAAAATAAGGTGGGCTATTTGAGGTGATTTGTAAAAATGTACTATGATACAAAATATTCGCCCACTAAAAATTTAAAACCCCTTAATTTCGCCAAAGGGCGAACATTCGCCCCTAAAATTATCCTTTATGGGGGTTGTAGCTCTCTGTAGGTAGAAGCCTGCATACTGGTATAAGATTGCACCAATACAGAAATATTGTAAAAGGATTTTCTTATTAAGAAGAAGATTGAGATGACTTGCAGCAGGTGGTTTTCTCCCACATTGGGTTTCCACCTTATATCATGGTGTTCATGTGTGTGGCTTATGTGTGATGATATGTTGTATTTTGCTGCACCTGTTTACTATTAATATGGTTGATAATGTTCTAATGCACTGATTAAGGATCAACTAACTGAATCGTAAGAATTTGTGGAAGTAGCATATATGAATCTGAATATGGAAATGAAATTTTTTTATTGATGTGATAATACTTATTCACTCCCCCTCTCAATATTTTTTCCAACAGATGCACTCAATGCTTTGTGGATCAAGAGCTTTACTCTTTTCAGAGGGGATCCTCGCGCATGCTCGGGAGCCGAAAACACGGAAGTGGGTGACCTCTGGTTTAGTTCCACTTCAAGCCTCAAGGGGGGGTCTGATCTTTGACAAACCTATGAGGAGATATGTTCTGGATATAGTTAGCATAATTAAGTGCTTCAGCCCATAGCTTATGAGGCAATGACTTAGCATGCAACATGGAGGAAACCATTTCTTTTAGAGATCAGTTCTTTCTCTCAACAATTCTATTATGCTGCGCAGTGTATGGAACTGTGTGTTGGACTCAAGGCAAAGGTTTTGAAGTGTTATGCCAACATATTCCCACCCATTGTTTGTATGGAGGGCTTTGATATTTCTCTCTCACTGTGTCTCAACTAGTGCTTTGAAATCTTCAAAATGTGCAAAAACTTTAGATCTGTCCCTGAGAAGATACACCCAAGTATACCGTGAGAAATCATCAATAAATGTAAGCACATAACTTGCTTTATTGATGAAAGGATGAGTAAAAGGCCCCATGAGATCACCATGGATCAGATCTAGAGGAGAGGATGCTCTGTGAGTCTTGCGAGTGTCAAACTTTTCTCTAAGATATTTGCTAAGGACACACCCTTCACAAACTCCTTTGGAGAAACTGATATTTGGCAAGCCTTCCACCATCTCATACTTGCTTAGCTGCTGCATATAGCTTTAATTTAAGTGACCAAACCTCTTGTGCCAAAGACTACTACTATCATTAGCATGTGTAAGCAATAAGGAGGATTCAAATTCAATAAATTCAGAAAATGTATATAGCCTCGCTCCATTGTTTACCTCACCGGTTGCAATTTTGGAGCTACTATGTAGGTTATATATGTTCACTGCATCTGGAGTGAATTCCACTCTCTTTCCAGTGCCAAAATGAGTGATTTGATAAACTGAAAGCAGGTTTACTGAAAGTTTTGGAACATGAAGCACATCTTCAAAGCTTCCGTGTAAAAGTTCCACTCTACCTTTTCTGGTGACCTCAATAGGTGAGTCATATCCCATGAGGATGGGAGGTCCTTTGCATGCATCCAAAGATAAATAGACTTCCTTTGCAACAGCCATATGATGTGATGCACCAGAATCTATAATCCATGCATCAGGGGAAGAATTAATTGCAACTAAAGCATGAAAATTTTTACCTTTCCCATGTGGTGGATCCTCAGTTTTCTTCTTGGCGCCCTGAGGGATGTGGTCCCCAAGTTTGTGCTTCTGAAGTATTTTTGCCATTTGGTCAATTTTTTTCTTCATGCAGGAGGATTCTAGATGTAATCCTCAATGACAGTAGGTGCATTTGTCTCCTTTCTTCCCTTTCTCATTTCTAGAGCCGGAGGAGTCATTGAAGGGCTTGGTGTACCCTTCCTTCTTTGGATAATGTGATTTTACGTTGTCTTTTTGCTACTAATTTTTCTGATTTGAATCAAATCTATGATTTTTATTATGGCTGACGTCATGCAAAGCAAGTGCATGTGCTTCTGGAGGTTTGATTTCCCCATGCCAATGAGTTTATCTTGCTCAAAAGTAAGGGACTCCATGAACTCTTTGAGAGAAGACATAGTGTAGGATTTACCTGTTGCGAGCCTTATTGAACGAAATGTAGACACAAAGTCGGAGTATTCTGGTCCGAGCTTTGAAATAATAGAGAGAACTTGGCGAGTCTCCTCCTTGGATTTGTCAATTCCACAACCCTTGAGTTACAGCAATAGATCATTATATTTGGTGAAGAAGTCTTGAATTTTGTCATAGTTTCGTGGATCTAATGATAGAAGCTCCACTATAAGCAGATGTCCTTTCATCTCATCCTGTTTCCTGTAGAGTTCTTCAAACATTTTTCCAAATCTCATTGGGAGTGTTGTAGATAGATAGATGAAACTGCAACTCTGGGGAGATGCACATGCATATGAATCCATCGGCCTCATCCATGTGGTTGAGGTACTTGGATTTCTCTATGGCTGAGGTGGGTTCCATTTCTACAGCCATGGTAATCTTGTACAACCCTTTTTGATGAAGGTATCAAGCCATTTGGTCCTTCCATTCGTGATAGTTATACAGTGTTAGGATCGATGCTTTGGGAAACTCCATTTTTCTGTCAGTCTTTGATCTCCAAGCTGTAATACCTTCAAAATAAAGTACTAGTGCACCTTTTATCTAGCAACCTATGGGCTCTGATACCATGTAAATGTTTTAGAAAACCTGCACAGATGAATCTAGCTAGTAAAGGTTGAACACACAGCTTTGCAGAGAAAAAACACTAAAAGAAAATCGAAAGAACAAAAGAATGATTCATTAGAAAATAGGTTACAATGCTCATGATATAGCATTACTACCAGGTGAAGATACCAAGGTAATGCACCATAGTGGTGATCAACGAGAGGAATCAACACTACAACAAGTTCCAGAGAGAACTATCTAGTTGCGGAGTGAAAGGAGGAGAAAATCAGGGAGTAAATCATGCAGAAGAACTAGCCAGTTGCAGAGTTAAAGAAGGAGCAAGTCACAGAGTAAATCATTGAGAAGAACTAGCCAGTTGGGGAGTTAAAGAAGGAGTAAATCAACGAGTAAATCATGCAGAAGGAATCTTGCATGTAGTCCCATGCTCTAACTAAGTGTCCACATGTAGGTGTGTAGTACCTCCAACAAGAAGAGAAGGATTGTATAGGTTGAAAGAGAGACGAAAATGAGAATGGTAGCACGAGTGGTAGTATTGGTTGCTATGATTATGGTGGTCACGATGGTTAGTGAAGATTCGGCTTGCAGGCCACTGAAACTCAAATTCATATTTGAAGGAGAACAAGCGAAAAATAATAATAATAATATTGAGATGAAGAATGGGTTGCTTGAATCGCTGCCAAGGGGTCCCGTACCTCCATTGGGACCATCTCAGTGTAAAAACTACATGTCTTCCGGTGGAGGTTCGTGTCCAGTTTAACGACACTAATGCAGGATGGGATAATACTTCAATCCAGTTGTTGAAAGGAAAAAATTCCCAGACATAGAATTACACAGCCTAAAAGTTGATTACAACAATACTAGAACTGATCTACACACCAGGAAAAAAACGACATGGAGAAGAAATAACATATAACTCATTTGGACCAGCCACATGGTGAGAAATTAACAACATGTGCTCCAAATCATCGACAGGAGATTGTAATGTGATTGTTGTGATTAATGGAGTCAAATGCATTACATTGTATTATATTTTTCATCTTAAGTGTCACCATTTACTTTGGATTTATTGTTTCAGAGCCACAGGAAAAAGTACTTATCAATTTATATGACTAAAGGATTGATTTTACCTTAGTAAAGAAAATTAATAGAGTAAAGATTCACTTTCTCAAATGAAAGGTTGACAAATAACATATTTATGATTTTGCTGCGGACAAGTTACCCCATCAGGGATTACATACAAAGTTGATTTATGTAAAGCATATCAGTTGCCAATTCCTATAAGAAATTTGTGTTGTATTTTTTAACTTTGGAGATGGATTACTGACACTGAGCTATTCTTAGCATTACACAATGCAAGTCCTACTCGTACCTGTGTGTTATATATCTAATATGAAAAGCATAAAAACTACTAAGTTGTAATCACTGCCTTCTAAACTAAGTTGGAAATATTGACAATGGGCATTAGTGAAGAACTCCAAAGCTCCGTGCTTCCACAAAAAATTAAAGTTGTTATGGAGAGTAATTACTGTAAGAAATGTGCGTTTTTGAAAACAAATATTTGTAGGTTAAGATTTCTTTTACATTATCTTCATTTTATGGAGAGGGAATGATTGGTTAGACATAGAGTTATTTTACATTCACAATGTCAAATATTTGAATCATTGTTTTTGATAAAGTTGAATAAGAATAAAAATTAGTAAGGAGAAATAGGATGTAGATTATGTTAGAAATGTTTCTTATCATTGCTTAAATGGTGAGGTGAAGTATTTTTTGAGGGAAGTAATCATAAGTTAAATTCAGTTAAAGAAAAAATTGTTTATGATTCCATCATACGGAACATTATGGTTTTCATAGATCAAAATATCTCTTTATTGGATTCAAAAGGTTTCTCACATCAAAGATAATCACCATAGCCAAAGGTAAGTTCCATTTTATTCCACATTAAATTTGAAGGTTACATTTGGTATTACTGGAGTTTGATTTGAATATTTTAGTTCTTCTTTCTCCAAATTAATTTTTCTCTCTAAGATGGTATTTAATTTTGAGATATATTATAACAGAAAAATATTTTCATTAGCTTTCTCTAAAATCTTGACCTTTTAGAAAATGTAAGCCCATATAAATTATGTTAAGATACCAGTGGTTTGATAGAGAGAAAGAATGTATTTAATTATTATGATATATATATGACTACCAATATGAATTTAAATATATGCATATGAACATAGTTTACCATGATTTGGGTTATTTAATCATGAGATATGGTGAAAAGTAAGTATCTCAAAAACGATAATATCAAATGAACCAATGGGTATATGCATTTCATGATGATATATATATATAGATATATA
>Ga0181464_1001652_pt1 | contig 11190 bp, 8 predicted proteins | sample InSIn2gowninarea_FD_119074 | JGI IMG/M metagenome (GOLD analysis project Ga0181464, IMG submission 119074) | Clean room microbial communities from NASA Spacecraft Assembly Facility at Jet Propulsion Laboratory, Pasadena, California, USA -... ...
ACATTAGCCCATGATGTCACGAAACATACACAACGATTTAAGCTCATACATGAACAAATAATTGGCAAAAGGGCAAACATACTTGTATCTAGAAATTAACTTCAGCAACATTGCAAAGGGCAAACACTTAAATGTTCGACCTTTATTACATCAAAACGTCTTATATTTATAAGCAAAGCTTCATCACTATCTAAAGCTACTTACTCATACATAACTTCACTCCACAATTGGTGTGTAATCACAAAGAGGGAGCCTTCTATTTATAGGCCAAAATCCCTCTTTGGATCACCCTTTTATCCAATGTACAAAAGCATGACATGCACATCCTTTTACCCAAGGGGCATGCTCATAACATGGAGTGTAGGACATGTAACATTATCATATTCACTTAAATACTTAAGGTATCAAATGATACCCTTAAGTATTAGTGAACTTACATAGAAGATTAATAGAAACCTTTACAATAATGCATTATACATTCCAACAGGATAATTGCTGATCTGGGCGCTCGCATGCCATTCTTATTCCTAGTTTGCCTTCGACTCGTAGTTGGAGTTGAAGTTGCTGACGTCATTCACTTCCTAAGCCCGACACTTCTGTAAAAATGGATATCATAGTATTTACTGCCATCACCTTCCTTCTACTCGAGTTTTTAAGCCTTCATCGTTCATATTATCTCTGCAAGTACTTGGGGTCCACCATGCTGACATCACCTCCATTAGATTTCCGTGTACTCCTCTTGCTTGACCAGGGTGATGTCACCCATTCGTTTTACTTAAGTCCTTTCCTCCTTTTACTTGTCGGACGCCTTCCTTGCTTTTGATAATGTCATTTACCTCGGATTGTCGATCTTGGACCATTTCTTAGCCTCTTCGAACCTGTTGATGTCATGTGCCGGTTCTAGTGTATTTTTCCTCCTCTTCCACTTTTTTTGCCTTCTTTGCCAGTAGATTATGTTTATGCTGCTGACATCATTTGCTCCGCCCTACTGGCCTTAGAGTATTTTGGATCTCCATTGTATTCAACTAACGTCATTTGCCGACCTTAGAGTATTTTGGACCTATCTTCCCTTAATTGTTTCAGTAAGCCCTAAGGCTACCGACTTTGATATAGATTTAATTTCATATCCTTTCCATACCTTCTGAAATAATTTTTATGAACTATGGTACACAAATTGAAAGCTATTGTACACAACTATATAAAAATATAAGAATAAGTATTTTACATATACAGACTCCTATACACAATAATGGATTTTTGTTCTCCTAAAAGCATGATGCCCAACAAAGACACCTTCATAAAGATTGTTTATGATAGCATTTTGTATTCAGCCAAAAAGAGAGGTGCTAGGGCAGGTCACCTAATTTGGCTGTTATTTTTAGAAAGGGTGGAATACATGGCAGATGGATTTTATTTTACCCAAAAGCATGATGCCCAACAGTTATTTGTATGAATGACATTACAATTTACATAACCCAATAAACGGGAAATATTCACCCCAATGCTGACCATATAATTCCTATCATATACTTAAATCTAGATAACTAACTTAATGATTCAAATCCTATCAAGAAAACCAAAAATTGAAAAAAAAAAATTAGCTAATGATATGCAAGACGTGAAGGACGACCCAAAAAATGGCCATTTTTTTTTGAAAAAACAAATTGCAAAATTTTGACCAATTTTGGCGTCCAGAATTAGGAATCAGAATAGTCCAGAAGCAACCGAATTCCAAGGAAAAAGGATTCCTGATTTGATTCTTATTGTTTTTCCGATATCGGTATCGAAATCGGTGATTTTGGCGATTTTGATAACGATGCATGACAACTTTTTCATCCAATAAAAAATATTTTGAATTTATAAATTTTTAAATAAAATAATTACGCCGAAGCGTTCCCTTTCAAAAAAAAATTATGCCTCGTCAAATCTACGGTGCATATTTAGGGATAGGTGTGCAAGACAATGTAACTGTTTTGCACCGTCAGATGACCAGGTTGAAAAAAAATTGATAGTAATATGTTCTACTAAGGTTTTCAGGTGGCCAAAAAAATTGATAGTAATACGTTCTACTCAGGTTTACAGGTGGCCAGGAGAATCGTGTACAAGCTGTTAATTGCCACGTGCTTATAGGTGGAAGGTGGTGCATAGTTGAAGTCTTGAAGAGATCAACGTGATGTGGTGAGTGTTGCATTGACGGCTGCAATTTTCAGCGAGGCTTGCAAGATGATCTAAACGTTTCATACCGTTCGATCAGCAGGTCAGCAAAAAAAACAACACTAATATGTTCTACAAAGGTGACAACTGTTCAAAGCAGGTAAAAAAAATCGGCGTTTCCTATCAAAATTGGACCTCCGCTTTGAGATCAACGACTGCAATTTCCGCTTATACAAAGGATAGGAGGTGAAGGAGAATAAATTTTTCAGCCATGGATCAATCGTAGAAGAATCAATAGTGACAAAATTGTCGAAGGGATCAGCCCCTTTACAAAACCCTCCTTATTAAAATAAAAGAAAATTATCAAGTGACAAGATATCAGTTATAAAAAAATGTTAATTATAGTATTGAAAATATGGAATGATGTCATTTTTATTGTACTTCACCTATGCAATTTCTATAATGCATATTATTAACAACGCTACGCAAGATTTGGATAAGAAGAATCCAAGTTCATTTGGGTTAAAATTTTGTTTAGGAGAGCAAGCCATCCAAAGATTTTTGTTTTCATCCAACCTGGCTTGTTTATCATATTTTTCTTTATTGGCTTTGCATTTGGAAGGTGGGAGCATAGTTGTCAGACTTAGACTCGCCAAGGTCCCCTCAGGGTTTGGACTTGAAAAAAAACACAGCTAGGCTTAGCAAAAACTCAACATAAAAATTAAAAAAAGTATACATTTTCACTGAAAACATAAGTTTCTTTAATTGCATATTACTTATTATTGTTATTAATGTCTTCTAGTAGCTTACTTATTCAACATCAATATTATACAATTTACAATATGCACAATTTCAAATAAGAAATAGCGAATATGAAGGGGCATATATTTGTATTCATCAAAATGTTAAAACTTCACAATACAAAATGTGCGTATGATGGCTGCAAAATTCAAAGTCACACAATCTATGATGGCTACAAACTTCAATTTTTCGTTTTACTTTTCCCCTTTTTCCTACTATAAATTATAAGCTATAAGCATCGTTTGTGCTTGAGATACGGTATTGGATCCAATTGTTTTTTCCTATGGCCTTTTCTCTTTCTACCCCTTTGCCGCTAACTCCAAGATCCTTAAAAAGAATATAAAAAATAATAGGATCCTTTGAAGGTTGATCCTCTATGATCCGTTCATTGGATGAATCAATGGCATCATGTTCAATGGCCTCATAATCTATTCTTGCAATGTTTGCATCATGTTTTGCTTTATTAGTGTTCTAGCACAAAGGTTTATCTATACAACATATGTTTTATATTTTATGAAAGAATAAATTCTAGCTTTTTTTTCTTAACTTTGTGATTGTAATTTGCAATCACAAACTTAAAAAGAAAAGACTATAAACCCTAGTTACCCTACTATTAATTTTAATTTTTTATCAAACAATCATAAATTTACAAAACCTTACTGCTTATTTTTATCAAATGAAAAGAGAAAACAAAACCCCCAAAATAATTTTCAAAGCAAACAAAATGGAAAACAAACCAAGAAAATGAACATAAAAGACAGAGAAATAATTTTCTTTACCTCAATTCTTCAGCTTGTGGGTGTGTTGGTGTCACTTGGTGGGTGTTATATTCTTCCTGTTGGGAAGGAAATCTTTCTTCTTACTCGGCGATCGCCTAAACAATCAAGATGGGAAAGCGACCCAACATTTAGGTGAGAACGCATTACTGAACTCCTTTTGTAAGGACTGATACCCCAAGGTTTCTATCGGAAAGCTCATGTCATTAATACGAGCTTTAAATTGTATAGGTCTTGTTTGGGAATCAACTGAGTGGTGTAGTAGAGGTAGTAACTGTTAATGCACGTTTGTTTTTTAGGGACTGAGGTGTCTTATCTTGCAATAGTTTGAAAGTTGCTATGATTTTAAAGAGAGTGTAAAATAAAGAAAAGAAAAGTGAGAATGTGGCCGGATACTGGCTAGATTTCAAAGAAGTAGTCACAATGCAAGCAATGGATTGGCAACAATTCAAACATTTTGAAAAGTTTCCAACAAATTCTGCTAAAACTCAAAAGTTTTCAAAGAGAAGGCACGAAAATATTCGAATTACAAAAATTGCCAGTGTTCCACACGACCGGGGAACGGGGAAACGGGGGGGGCGGGGGAACGGTATCCGGGAACGGGGGAAAAAATAGGGTCATTTTTGGGGAACGGCAGGGAACGGCCAGGGAACGGCAAATATAATACTAGTAAAAAATTTATTTTCAGATTTTCATTTTATCGTTTCCAATTCAATGAATTCATTATTTGATTATTATTATGATGAATGATCATACTATCAAATTTAATCATGTATACAAATTAAAGACTAAAAACATGGAATTGAAATTCAAATTAGAAATTAAGGAATTCAACTTCAAGACAATCATAAAAAAAGGGTAAACCGCAAACCGTAGATGTCATAGGTTTGAAAGAGTAAAGACTGAATCAAATACATAGAGGGGACATTAGTATGTCGAACAAGTATCTGAATAACAAAATGAAAATGCCAAAATAACCACTATAGTCTATATGCCCCATGGCTTTATGAGTCTATAGGCTCATGTGCTAATGGTTGTGTATCCATATCGTCCTCATCTGCTGAGCTCTCATCATCCAAATGAAGAGTATGCAATGGCAATCCAAACATCGACTCATCAGCCTCATCATCATCAGCCTCAAGTTGGCCTGCCTCCACTGGATCAACGTCCCAACGTGCAGCTGGACTAGCCCTATACTCTGGTGTAACTCTCTCGCAAAGGCGAAGAGAGCTATGCACTGCAACTAACTTCTCTGCTCTACGAGAAGTAAGTCTATTCCTCCGCAGACTATGGATGAAGCCATAGGTAGACCAATTTCTCTCCGCAGCAGATGAACTACCAACCTACAAACAATCATTCAAATTAGATTTCTCATTTCTGATTATGTGAAGTATAAATTTAAGATCTCAAACAATCATTCAAATTGACAAATAGACTATAATTATAAGTCTATAATCAATAGACAATAGTACAATACTTAATGGCATGCCAATGGCATCTACTAACCTGGGAAAGGAGCCTAATTGCAAGATGCTTCAAGTGTGGAGTATCATCTCCATATAGCTCCCACCATCCAATGGGATCAGTTTGGGCAATGGTAGCCCTATCCTCCTTGCACTCTGGCCTGCTAAAACGAGGACCCTTAAGTCTCACAAATTTTACAAACTCCTCTCTAACTATACGGCCATCCTCTCTTGAAAACATCTTGGCAAGGAAGTTCATGAACCCATCTTTCAACTCAATATCATCATTAGGTGCCATTTTGCCAATCTTTGGTGCATACCATTTTGGGTTCAACACATGGGCAGCCATATGGAGAGGAGTATTCATCTTATTCCACCTACAAAAAATAAAATAAAAAATTAATAAACTTAAAAACTAAAGTTAACAAACCAAATTGAAACTAAAGTCAACAATCAACATTTGTTACCTCTTCTCTATGATGGGTCTAATATGGCCTTCATAAAAAGAAGGATCTTTGTCACAAATTATTTTTTTTATTTCCCCAAGCATGCTATCGAAGGTCTCATATATCTCTCCTAAATTAGGAGAATCTGTATCGGCATACCTGATCACTTCAAAAACTGGGGAAATAAAAGATACAATGTACCTACATTCAATAAAAAAAAGAGTGAAAATCTTATAACTAATTGAACAATTAGTCATTACTCATTAGTCATTACCTAGTGACCAATCCAACTTGAAATTCAAACTACAATAGTGAAACTTTAAAACTTTATTACCTGGCTTCAGCCCACCAATTCTCATCTAAGACTTTATCTCGAAGTCTTTTTCCCTCCTCTGTTTGAGATTCTGGCCACCTCTTCCATTCTACACAAACTACCATAGACTGTAGTGCCTCCTGCACTTCAATCATCCTTTGCAATAGGATGAAATAAGTGGCATATCTCGTATCTGTAGGTTTAAGGAACTCCTTCTTTGAGAAGGAGCGAAAGAGCGCCAATGAGGTATGATGGTTGCAAATAAACATTTGCAAGTCTCTCGCTTCTGCAACCACATTCTTCACCCAATCTATTTTCCCAATGTCCTTCAATGCATTATTCAATGCATGAACGCAACATGGGGTCCAAAAAATGTGCCTGTAAGTGCCCTCTATCAATTTTCCTGCACGCTTGCAAACAGGGGCTGCATCTGTAATTATCTGTACATAAAAAAATTAAAACATTAAAATTTGGCATTTGCACAACAAAAAATAAATTTGAAAACTAAAAGTAAACTTAGTAAAGTGATTACCTGGACAACATTGGAGGATCCAACCTCCTCAATAGCCTCCTTCAGCAGGAGGAACTGGAACTCTGCATCCTTCTTTTTCCCCGAGCAATCAATAGCTCGAAGAAAATAAGGACCCTCTGAACATGACACCATTATATTGATGAGTGGACGTTGACGAATGTCAGTCCATCCATCCATAATAATGGAACATCCACTACGCACCCATGTAGCCTTCAACTCCTGCATCATCAAACTGCATCTAGTATACTGCTTCTCCAAAAGAGAAGTACGAAGTCTAGTCTCGCCAGGTAGTACATATGAAGGCCCAGCCAACCTTACTTCCTCAAATGCTGCCCTCAAGTAAGGTGAGCGTGCAAGATGAAAAGGCAAGGCATGTGCATAAAATAATTTTGCCACTGCATCATCAGCCCTCTCTTTCTGCTGCAAGTTTAATGCTTCAGCTATATTTCCTCTTTTTTTGGAAGGGAATGTAGGACTTGGCAAGCTAGAAGAGAGTGCAATTTCTTTTTCTCTAGCTGATGAGGAGGAGACATGGGAGGATTGGCTACATTTAGGAATGGGCAGCCCACGATTCCTAAGATTAGCCTCTTGTACAAGCCTACTAGCTTCTGCAAACATAAATCTACTCATTTGTTTACAAACCCTCACCCCTGTCCCATGTTTATCAGTCAAATGTGATTCAACCCTGGTATAACTCCCTTTAAATGGAGTGTTACAAAAGTGACATTTATAAGTTCTTGCTCCCCCTTCAATTTTTTTTCCAACATCTAGGTTTGTGACAAATTGCATCAAAGGTTTTTTAGGATTAAATGGCCCTTTAGCAAAATCTTTTAACATTGTGGATGGGCAATCAAAAACTGATGTGTTTTCTTGCTCATTTTCAGCTCCCATTTCTGTTTCTACCTCATAGCTTTGATTTTCTTCCCCAATCTCACTACTCATCTTGTTTTTTTAAGAAAACCAAAACATTGAAACAACTACAAGTAATTAGTAAACTACTAAACTACTAAACTTATAAAGTTTAAACTTTAAACTAAACAGTAAACAAGTAGAAAACTAGAAACTGAGAAACAAAAATGAAAAATGAAAAAAACCTTGGATTGTGCTAGGTAACTTTCTTCTCCTCCTTGGCTTTTGTCCTCCACACTTTTGTGTTTCTCTTCCTCCTTGCAATCTTGCTCTTCACTGCTGTCTTTTTCAGTTTTCTTCTACTGCTGTGTTTTTTCTCTACTGCTGTGTTTTTTTTTCTCCTCCTCTTTCTTCTCTACACAAGTGATTACAAAATCACTTTTAGTCTTTTAGAGAACCTTTTTAGGGTTAGAATGCATGCAAACATGGTGGGGTCCATCAAAAAGCACTTTTAAGTGTTTTTTTTCTAACTCAAAAGTTCAAATTTTTTTGTTTTTCCCAGTCTTGCTGGGTCTGGCCGCGGGGGGGACGCCGGGAACGCGGGGAACGGCCAGCCGTTCCCTAGCCGTTCCCGATGGGAGGAACGGCTAGGAGACGTCCCCCCCATCTTGGGAGACGTCCCGGGGACGTCTCCTAGCCGTCCCCCAAAAAGGGAACGGCTGGGAAACGTTTCCCCAGGCGTTCCCAAGTTCCCAAAACGTGGGAACGCCGGGAACGGCTCCTCTAGGGGGGGGAACGCGTCCCCGTGGAACACTGAAAATTGCTCTTAAAAGATCAATCCACCACTCCAATAAATGAAAACACACTTTGAATCAATATGTAGCCACTTGTATTACGTTTGCAGAAGAGTTATGCATGAGTACATCAATTTGCTCCTTAATGACAAATTTTCAATTTTCATGAAAATTGGCCTTTTCTTGTACTAAAACATTCTACCTCAAAAAGTGACCTCCTATGGTCTATTTATAGACTTTTTAAGGCCAAATTTGAGAGTTGCTCTAATTCTTAAAAAAACTTTAAAATGCTAAATTGAAATTACAATGTCGTTTAGTGGGAGAACAATACTTATTCCACTAAAATATGCTAGAAATAAAATATTTACAAAAATTGATGCCCTCTGGCACAGATTTTGAGGCATTTTGTATAATTTGGCAAAATTTGTAGTTTCAAATCATAATTTTGGATCCTTCCGTCAGTCTTTTGAGCTCCTTTTTTTCAATTTGAATTTTCCCTTGATGTGATCATTTTGGCAAATTTTCAAGGAATTTTGAGAGGATTTTTTGGTCTATTTTTTGGAAAAGATGCGGGGGTCTGAAAGTTGGAAAAATTTTAAAAAGTGGATTTGAGTCATGGATGGATGGAGGATAGGATTATAAGGTATTTGACATGTTTTAAGAGGATTTAGAGCTTTTTAGGAGGTTTTGAGAAAGATTTGAGGTTTTTGGAAAAAATTTCGATTTTCATGTCTATGGATATTTCTCGTAGAAAAAAGTGAAAATTTCCATAGGAATGAAAAATGCCTCCTAGATTTTTGGGCACTTAAACTTGCTCAAATTTGAAAATTTCAAAGTTTAATTGTGCTTAGAATGTCATTTTCCATGCAATGAAGGCAAAATTTTCGATCTTTGAGCAAAAAATTATCGATCTTCTCATGCTAGGCGCTGATTTTCACTTCTATGGATTTCCAATGGGCTGAAAATCTGCGCCATGAGGGTTTTCCATGGCTTAAAATCGAAAATATCAAGGTTTAAATGTGATGGAAATGCCTTTTTCCATGCAATGAAGGGGTCCAAATTGATTTTTGAGCAAATTTGCACTTATCTCTCCAATTTAGGCGTTGATTTTCACTCCAATGGCATAAAAACCTGCGCCAAGCTTCTAGGGGCCTTAAACTTGCTCAAAATCACTTTTTTGTAGACATAAATGTGTTTTAAATGGCATTTTCCATGCAATGAAGTGCTCAAACTTGAATTTTGGACCAAATTTGTCAATTCTCCTCAATTTAGGCACCATTTTTCAGCCCTATGGATTTTCAAACACCCCAAAACCTATGCCTAGATATTTGAGCCTCCAAACTTGCTCAAAAATGAAAATTTTCAAGTTTAAATGTGCTTAGAATGGGGTCCTTTGTCCATTGATGTGCTCAAACTTGATTTTTGAGCAAAAATCCACTTTTTTCTTGAAACTAGGCATTGAAAAACACTCCATTAGAATTTCATTAGCATGAAAACCTGCGCCTATGCATTTGGGGCATTTCCCTTGCTAAAAAGTGAAATTTTGTAGACCTAAACCTTCTTGAAATGCCCTTTTCCTTGTTCCCAAGCCCTCAAACTTGAGTTTTGGGCAAAATTTATCTTTTCTCCTCATGCTAAGTGCCAAAATTCACCCCATGGGAATTCTATACACTTGAAAACGTGCACCTAGCCTTTAGGGCCTCAAAACTTGCTCAAATTCGAAAATTTGAAGACCTAAAGTGTCTTAAAATAGCCTTTTCCATCCATTTATGCACTTAGACTTGTCTTTTAGTGAAAATCCATTTTCCCTTCTCAATCTAGGCACCAAAATGCATGTGTATGGATTTCTAATCACTTGAAAACATGCGCCTAGGATTTTAGGGCACTTCAATTGGTCAAAATCGAAAAATTGTAGACCTAAAGTGCCTTGGAATGGGATTTTACATGCAAAGAAATCATCTCCCTTGATTTTTGAGACAAATGAACTTTTCCCCTTGGTAGCTAGGGGCCATAATACACCTCATTGGATTTCCATAGGCTTGAAAACATGCAGCTAGCCTTTAAGTGCTCAAAACTTGGTCAAAATCGAAAATTTCAAGTCCTAATTGTGTTGGAATTCACCTTATCTCTCCAAGTGACGTGCTTAGACTTGATTTTCGACACCATTTGCATTTATCTCTATAAAGTTTTTGATATTTTTTCATGCTTGGGAGCTAAGTGTCAAAACCCGGGCTTTGATATCACTAAAACCTACAAAATGTGCCCTAGGGCTTACCTTTTCTATTTTGGACCCATAACTACCATTTCTGAGCTCAAACTTGACCAAATTTGCATTATTCTTCATTTTCGAGCTCAAATTGTGCATTTTCAAGTTCAAACTTTGAAAAACGATCATTTTCGGCATTTCGGAGCTCAAACTTTACATTTCCGGTCATTTTCGAGCTCAAATTGGCATTTTCGATCATTTCCGGCCATTTCCGGTCAAAACCAAACTTAAACTCTAAAAAACGCACTTTTCGTCATGTTTGGGCTCAAACTTGACCAAAACATAGTTTTCGTCATTTTCGCCATTCTCGAGGTCAAAATGCATTTTTACCCATATTGACCATTTCCAGGCTTAAACTTGAAAAACGACCCCATCTCCTTTGGGTTCACTCTAGACCCAAAAATCTGTGCTCTAATACTTTCTCTCAGATACTAGCTCCTTGGCTGCAAAACTGGTTACTGGATACTTTGATACTCTTCAGGTTCTTCGTCACGTGATCTTCTTGAATCGCTCCTTGATATCATGTTTGCACCCTTCAGAATGAACTATTCGTTGCCAAAAGCCAATATCAAGGCAATGCAACTCATTGCCTTTGCAAAAATACGGTCCCCAAAATCTTGTATTTTGGGGTGTGTTGTGTAAGTACAACACTTCCCAACTCAAAGAAAATTTGTTCTAACAGAGAGAAATCGTGTTTTTTAGCTGTAAAGTGCCTCTTGCCCTCTCTTTCAACCTTATCCTAGCAGTTGCAAAGTGGAAAATGACAAATGGGAAGAGAAACACAAAAGTGTGGAGG
>Ga0181464_1001654_pt1 | contig 11189 bp, 5 predicted proteins | sample InSIn2gowninarea_FD_119074 | JGI IMG/M metagenome (GOLD analysis project Ga0181464, IMG submission 119074) | Clean room microbial communities from NASA Spacecraft Assembly Facility at Jet Propulsion Laboratory, Pasadena, California, USA -... ...
ACACTTGGACGCAACTTGTTTTTTCAGTTTTAAAGAGTCGAGAAAAAACAAAAGATGACTCTAGTCGCCTTCGATGTTTTAACGAGCTCGAAGTGACAAATGCTCAGATGGACTTTTTCTGTTATAGAGTCTGAAAAAGGCCAAAAGGAATTTCTCTGGAGATCTAGGAATAGAGGTGTACCAGATCAATCACAAAACCGCAGAATACGTTTTACGGTACGGTAGTCAATCTTCCCGAATGTTGTGTTCGGTGCATTGCGATCGATAAGGCGGCAGACACGGCTTCCTATGGAAAAAGGATTAATCCTAAGGTGGTCTCCCAATATATACGCGATGGTACGTGGGAGCTCAAGTCCGTATTGGTAACTATCGATTCAACGTGGAGGAATCACCCAACCACTCCTCGACAATTACCAGGTTTAAAGACGCCGGAACACATCTCTATCCTAGACCTCTAGATGTTGCGTTAAGTTCCAAAGCGTTGTTATGTTCATTGAATTTATTTTAAGGTTGATCTTTCTTATGAAGTTTGCCTTTCAAGGTTCACCGTGTGATGATGGATGTAAATTCCTAAATGCAATCTAAAGATGATAAGAAAATTTTATCTTCTTTTCAAGTCATGAAAATCCTAGCTACTAAGGGAAAGAGAATCAAATTATTTTCTCAAAGAGCATAGAACACACTCTATAATGCACTTTTCTTGAACCAAGCTACACACAAGCTGTCTAAAATGTTAATGCACAATGCATGTATTTCTTTTCAAACTTTCTTAATGTTTTATGCAAAAGAAAGCTAAATGTGCAAATTTGAATTATTTCAAAAGCGAAAGCGATTTACAATTTCCTTTTTCAAAGAAGAGAGAGGGTAGAAAAACACTCAACAATTTTTTCTTTGTGAAAGGAGAAAAATCTTTGCGACACTTTTTAAAATGCAACAATTCGAAACAAAAGCAAAAGTAGAGCTGGTAATCAACACTTTTAAGGGTGCTTGGCTGCCTATGGCTAAAAGCGACACTTTTAAAACATAAATCGACAGCTTGATTAAACTACTTTTGTAAAGAGAGACTGAAAATGAGAAAAATACAATGAAAAACACTAACAGTCCTTTGCACATTTGGGGTTGGAATTTATGCAAGGAAAAGATAGTTCTGAACAGAGGGACACTGATCTAAGGCTGAGAAAAACAGAGAATAAGACTGAATGAAGTGAAACTAGGGGCCAAAACAGTGACAAAAGGCTCCAAGGGCCCAGCGCACCTGTTACACAGGCTACCTGTGCTTAAGAGCAGGCAGTCCTTTTGGGAACTGCGCTAAGAGCAGGTGGCCAGTTCAGAACCTGTGCTGGTCCTATGACGAGACTTTTGACTGGCTCCGGGTCACAAATTTCAGTTAAGTTCAGTGTTTTAAGCCAAGTAAAAGACCAGTAAGCTTGATAAATGAAGGAGATCTGAAATGAAGGTTCTAAGCTACCATTAAGAGAACAAAATAGTGAGTTCGTAGATCGATTGTTCAACTCATAAACATCCCGGAGATCGACTGAAGTAGCTTTGATCTACTATGCACTCGTAAAATAAGTGCAGTTCGAAAGCTGCTGGTTAGTCTTCAGACTCCGTTTATGTGTTTATAAGAAAAACAATGACAAATAAACAAACAAACTATAAGCTAGTTCTCCCCAGTGGAGTCGCCATTTTTGTTATGGGGATTAGTGTCCATATGGATCTACTCTATCCCTGCTAAGGAATGGTAGTGCCTTAGAAACAAATCACAATAGAGTCTAACTTGATTCCTTTTACATGAATAGACAGAGAGAGAGAGAGAGAGGAGGCCGACCTGTGTCTTCCGTTTGATTTCCTCACTTGAATCTTTCTCCTTCTTGAAGTCGTTCGGTTCCTGTCCGCTTCTATGCCCAGCTATAGAGAATATCTGTGAAATCAAGGACACCAGATACTATGCAAGAACAAAGATCTATTATGTAAACAACCTAGGGTTAGTGTAAATTGACCATTCACATGTATAAGCATAAACACATAATGCACAAGTAAATGGAAGGAACAAGAATAGCTTTATTGATCAAAAAGTCAAGGGAGTTACAAGCAGCTGCTCCAACCTAGCATCAACTTCTTGACTTGAAAGAGTTCTCTTAGAACCACATACAAAGGCAAATCACCCAACAATAAGCTCAAAAATCTCCTCTAGAAACTATCAGCACTTCCTTGCAATAAGCCAAAATTCCAACCTCTGAACCTCATGGAAGGGGATCCATTTATAGGCATTTGACAAGGTAATGAGTCAGCTTCCTTATTTGTGCTTAGTGTCCTCCAACTGATAGTCCATGCTTCCACTTGGTGAATGAGCTTCTATGACTCATCTAAGGTCAAATTCTGAGTAGCAAGTGTCACAGGAGAGAGAAATGGAAGATTCCATGACTTTCCACCTTGCAAAACAACACTGCCATTTGTCACTTCTCGCCCCAGCGCACCTGGAACAAAGGCTACCTACTCTTAAACGCAGGTACCTAGTGTTTTTCCTACTCTTAAGCGCAGGCAGACCATGGAGCAAGTGCTCTGGCTCAAAATTGTCCTGTTTTGAGTGGTTTTTTCAAAAGGACTTTATTTGGAGGAGCTGTAATCCTTTAACCTATCACCTTTAGGGGTTGAAACAATATCTTTAGGGACTAAGAATCCCTTGAATTATGGATATTTGTCGCTTGGAGTAGCAGGACCCAAAAATATCTATAACAACCCCTTTTTTGGGCTTGGAGGCACTATTCACGAAAAAGGTACTCCTTCACTGAAATCGTCAAGTGGTTCTCTCAAGTATTTTTTTCTACCTTTTCAGGCTCGAGAGACACAAATGTATGAAAAGGGACCATGTGGAGTTTTCCTTTATGTGTCATTTTCAAACTCTTTAAACATAAAAAAGATACCGAATTGCACTTTTGTTGGTCTTGTTAAAATATTAAACGACAGCGGATACGTCACCATGATGAGCATGAGCTTCTCCTTCCTAGGGCTCGTTAAACTAACTAGGTCAGATTTGTCCGAAGGATGAACCTACAGTGTAAGCATATCTTATCTCGTTCAAGCTTGTGATTAAAAGATAATTGGGGTACTCGCTAGAAATGGAAGGGGGGAATTTGGAAAATCTATTAGTCATGTCGGTAGCTCACTCTTGAACATGACATTCTTTACTTCCTGTCCGGTTTGGACATCCTCCTTTACATCATTGAGAATCTTGGGTTTGGGCCATTCGTTTTTTCCTTCCATTTGATCTCTACCATGTCATCATGACCACCAATGTTATGGATCCAAAAGGTGCAACACTTCCAGCTGTGTCACTTATATGTTCAAGAGTTGTCCTTCTGCAGTTACATCTACCTCTGATTCTCTGTATCATCCAAAATCATTTTGCATCCTCCCATTTCACGTTGATTATGTGGGATTCATCATGGCCCTCCTTCGACATGGTCACTTTCTATTAACTTCAACTCATTATCTGAGAAGTTGACTAAGAGTCTCCCTTCCAGTGCCTTACAGGTTGTGTGACCTAATGGCAAGTTCTTCACACTCAACAACAAGTTCACATCATTAGCTTTCGATCAAGTGATTTCACCAGCGTTTGACTCTAATTCCTGTATTCACATTCCATGAATTGTGTTGATAGTACCTTGAGGGCCATTGTCATTATTGGTGGTTTCTCTCGGGCTTGTTAGTAGTTCACATCATTGACTGGTAATTAAGCGACTTTCTAGCATGTTCGATGTCAACACATCTATTCACATGCTATGATATGTACTTTGATTAGGTCGTGTTGGAGAGTGCAAGAACCTAGACTCAGATGACAAGAGTCTAGCTTGCAAAGTGGTGTGACATGGTTATGATGATATGCATGTCTCTCTTAGATGGTTGGTTGTGATCAGACCATGAGTTATCATATGTGATCCTTCTCATTATTTGATGGCTGCAACCATACCTTGGTTTCATTATGATCCTCTTTGGTAGATGGTTGTGCCCATACTTGGATACATTTACATGATCATTCTTTGTATGGCTACGTCCATGCCACAATTCATGCATCATTTGATAGAGATCTTAGTTTATGTATATGTATTTGTACTTTCTTGTAGTTTTTCCGATAACAAACCAATTCCCCACACTTATTTATAAAACATTTCATCCCTCATTCCAACTTGGCCTTCACGCTTTAGGGGGCATTTGTTAAAAAAAATATTGTCACTATCCCTATACTCCTTGCTCATTGATCCTAGAGGACCTCTATAGTGAACCCCCCATGCTTTGCCTTCATGGAGAAACTCCCATTATGTCCCTCTGCAGGAGTAGATCATTTCCCTTTTGCAACATTTCCCCTGAAACTTTTTTTTTCCCAATTTACAAGACCAGCACCAGTGGCCTTTGTCTCCCCCCTACCAATGTGCAGAGATTAGCACTATTCACCACACCAACCAGAGCGATTGAGTTGTGTTCTGTCATGGTTACCATCAACTCATCCATGTATTCAAGAGAACAATCAACAAAAAGAGGAAGATTTGAAGGTCATGGTAGAAGATTACATGAAGAATGATCTAGATAAGTAATTAAAGCAAGGACATCAAAGTTATATTGAGGTTTTGCTACAAAAAATCAACAAGATGGAGCATCACTCTCTTCTTTAACTATGCTTGATCCTTTCAAAATAAAATTATTTGGTATCTGAAATCGAGGTACATGTCAAAGCATACATTTCAATTCTACAGATCATTTGTCTGCCATCTTGATGTGAAAATGGCTCCATTGGAAGTATTATTATACTTGAAATTGATTTTGTTTTTCATGTATGATATGGTAGAAAAAAAATTGAAAAATAAGTGAAAAAAATATTATTAGGTGAAAACCTCCTTTGAAGTGTCTCAGATTGGCTCATTGATTGAAAGCCTCCATAATATGGTTAATGGGTTGGGAAAAAAGAAAAGAAAAGAGAAAAAAAATAAAAAGATCCTACTCGAGAAAGCTACCTCACGGTTACCATTAAATCGTCTATGTATTCAAGAGAAAAATCAGCAAAAAGAGGGATATTTGATGGTCATGGTAGAAGAATACATGAAGAACAATCTAGATAAGAGATCAAAACAAGGACATCAAAGTTATATTGAGGTTTGGTTACAGAAAATAGAAAAGATGGAGCATCATTCTCTTCTTCAACTATGCTTGATCCTTTCAAAGAGAAACCATTTGGTCTCTGAAATCCAGGTATATGTCAAAGCATACATTTCAAGCCTACACATCATTTTGTCTGTCATCTTGATGTGAAAATGGCTCCATTGGAAGACTTGAAAGGGATTTTGTTTTTCAAGTAGGGTATCATAGAAAAAAATTAAAAATAAGAGAAAAAAATTATCACATGAAAACTTCCTTGGAGGTGTCTCAGATTGCTTTATTTATTGAAAGCCTCCATAAGATGGTTAATGGGTTGGGAAAAAAGAAAATAAAAGAGAAAAAAGGAAAGATCCTAGTTGAAAAGCTCCTGAAAAACTACATACAAAAGAAAGTTATTTTTTCCATAACCTGAAAACCATGCATCCATTTAAAAATTTGTTTCATGGGGAGATTAATATGGATGATGATAACATGCCCAAGCAATTCCAGTAGATTCAAGTGCACGGTTTCCAAGAAATTGACCTCCATCACCTTCATCCATTTTTAGTTTTTCTCAAGATCCATCTATCCATTGACCAAATTTTGTTAATGGGGAGGTGCATAATGATGATTGAAACATTCCCAGAAAGTTTCAAGTAAATCCATTCTATCATTTGAGATATATGGAAAAAACACATCTTCCATAAGAGGTTGTCCTGACTTAATACAGGAAGCTCTAAAAATCTACAGGAAGGATGAGAATAAGCAATAAGAGGCAATAATATTGGAGAAGTGGGTCAACATGTCAAGTATTCTTGAGGGAAGGTTGATATAGGGCCCCCAGCACCACTTCCATCATTCGTCCACTCCATCTAATGCAAATCCCTCTTCAAATTCCACTCTACCTTACATGAAAAGAAAAAAAAGACCTTTGGGTGAAAACCTCTTTTCAGGCACCCAAGGAAAGAAACTAGGATGAAAACCTCCTTGGACACAAACTAGTCGTTTTAAAAAAAAAAAAAAATAAAGGATACAAAAAAAAATGGACGTCTTTTTTTGTAGGATAGTAAGAGGATGATAAGCACAACATGAGAGGGACATAAGGAGCTACAACAGCCATGGTTTAATCCACGCATCTCATATCTTCCACTATTCACCTATTCTTCCACTTATAAACCTCTCCAGCTCATCTTACACAAACTCTTTGTTTTCTATAGGATTCCCTATAATTCTACAGGATTCCTTGTAAACCTACAGGAGTCTCTTGTAGGAATTACAGTGACCTTGAAAATCCCAAGAAAGATAGTTAGAGAGAGAGGGGATGAAACAAGCCTATGAATGGATGAAAAACCATTTACTCCACCACATCATGACCATTCCTTTCATCACCATGTCACCCATGCATCCATCAAGGAATTCAATTAAAAAAAATACATATTACAAAAAGGAAAAAAAATAGAAAACAAATAGAAGAGGGAGAGAAGAGGAAAAGAGGAATAACACCTAGAGACTCACTTACCATTCCCTATCACCCTTCTCCACTCATTTCAACCTCCCTTATGCTTCAGAGTTGAGAAAAAGTATGAAATTTTATGGGAGAGGCAATGATAGGACATCCCATAGGTATCCTGTAAGAGATCCTATAGCAGCCTATCCCACGAAGGAAACCACATAGTTTGTAGCCATCTTCCGAACAAGGACTCCAAGGATGAAGAAAATCATCCAAATATTAGCAGCAACATAGGAATCCATCACTTGTAGATCGACAAGAAGGCAAGCCATCAAAAAAATAAGATCAACAAAAAAGAAAAAGGCAGTCAAGAAAATGTACCTAAGTCATGAGAAGCATAACAACATCAACTAGGCAGCGACATGCATGTCTCTCCAACAACCATCAGGTAGGTACAGGTTTGAAATATTCTTGACATCTTCTCTTGATCATATTATAGTTAGAAATTTGTTGTCAATGCATGAGAGATGAGCTTTTATAAGCTAAGGATGGGTCAACAGTCTCAACTTCCTTCAACTAGTTAATTGTAGCTCACTCCTTCACTCATGCAATGTTGAAAATTCAAATTTTGAAGGGTGATTTATTTCAAGGAATGGGGATAGCAATTAAAAGAATAATTTTTTGCAAAGGCCAAGTCACCAAAGCACTCCAAGCCCTTCATCCACTTCATATTCACTATATCTCCATTATTCATCCATCCCATTTCATAATTTCAATAACAAGCCCTATGTCACCCTGAAAATTTCTTGAAAAAGAAAATAGAGCATTCTCTCCATTTTCACAAACCTTCATAATTTCTCTTCATTCCCATATAGTTAGAGGACTCTGAAGGAACAAGGTATGACTACTATAGGAAGGCAGAATCTTTCAAAAACAATGAAGAAAGGAAAAAATTGTGCTAAAACCCAAAATGGTAGTTCCTAATCAAAATAGAGAACTCCAAGGCCATTAGGCAATCATCTAGGCCACAAGAGAGAAGAAGAAGGCAACAAAAGGAAATAAGGCATTTACCATCAAAATAGAACTCAAACTAGATTGATGAAAAGAGACTTTCCAAGAGGTCTCTAATCTCTTTCTAGATTTTTTCAAAGGCGTAAAAGATGTTATAGAAATAAGAGAAAGGAATGGGAATCAAGTTGAGGGCCTATCCTAGGCTCAAACTATCATTTATGGTAAAAAAGGGTCTCCTATAATTTTAACAGTATTTCTTGTAGTTTTTACAGGAATTACTACATGATGTCCTAGTTCTCATCTAAAGACATTTCGAAGGTTTCAGAGGTTTCCAAATGGTGGAACAGGGTAGCAGAAGGTTGATAAGGATGTGGAAGACCTTGCCAAACTGAAAAATATTCAAGAACCATTTTGAACAAGGGGAAGAAGGAAAACTGATGGTCTCATGAAACAAGGATTTTTATCTGCACAAATATGCTTCTGGGCATTTCCTTGTAGAACTTACATCCAGGATTCTTAATGCACGAGAGAGAGGCCACCAAGGCCATAAATGAGGCACAATGAGGTCACTAATTTACTTAGAGGATGAGCAACACTTTCAGCAGGGGGATATGATGGGCCTCTAAATTAGACATAAGTTAAGGCTCGTGCCTCTAAATTAAACATAAATTAAGGACTGTGACCACCCTTAAGCACATTAAACCTCTCTTTTTGCATTAGATAATGTATTTTTAACTTTAATATGTTCATTAGGAGGGTTTATGAATAATTTCATATTTATGCCTAATATTATTAATTTTTGTGGAATATTATGAGAATATTGGGTAGATTATCAAGATTTGGATGATATAATTTAAATACTTGCTCCCTACTATAGGAGGATCACTATTAAATAATAAATCAACAAGATATTATGGAATTATGGCATAGATTGTGGAACTATAATGATTGAGAAAATCTAGGAATGTGTTACCTACCATTTAATGCACATTCCTAGTATTGGGAACCAGATCCACTAATCAAGGGATTTTGGTGGGGAAAGATTACTCCACTCATGGGTAATGACTACTAATCATTTTGTACAAGTACCAAGTCGAATTTTCCTCTAAGGATAGATTTTGATTAGTGTTCTTGTGGAGAGAACTCATATTTCTGCAGCTCCATTGTATTTTCTTGTAGGGATGTAATTGTAATGATGAAAATAATGAAGATTGGTTTCATGTTCAGCTTCTAAATATTATTCTCATCCATATGTTTCCATTTTTCCTGGGGATTGTCCATCCCAGGAGCCTCAAATCCATTTTATATAATTTTCTTTCCTTCTTTTTACATCTTATTCAAATGCATCTCTTGTTTTTATTTCCTTTTTATTTTATCATTTAGTATTAATGATTTCTTGTTGTAGGATTGGGTTAAATGGTTGATGTAAGTTCTTTCACAGAATCACATGCATCATTTCATCCTTGGAAAATATTTCTAAGGTCATTGTAATCATTAAGCTACTTGGATTAGTCTTCTTATTCCCAAATCTAGATTTTTGGAACTCCTTTGTGGCAATTAGTAGTAAATTTCTGCTATCTTTTTGAGCATGCTAATGAGATTCAAACAAGTTGATTCCACTCGCATTAGATAATATATATATATATATATCATAGCAAAATTTACCCGATTGAATTTGCAATTTATTAGGTGTGGCATTTGATGGATTTACAAGCTCACTAGTTCTCAAATTTCTAATCTTTAGACTCGTAATATTTTGTTAATTTTTAGCATAGCCTAACACAGGTCTTTTTGGGTGATTCCAGTTGGAATGGAAACCGAAGACATCCTATTCAATAACAGAATTTGTCCTGTCCAATTTGGATTCGATTTTCTTGGTCACTCGATGAATTATAATTTCGTATAGTAAATCTATAACACCCTGTAGTAAAATAGGGGATCCTATAGGAGAACTAGTACATCTTGTAGGAAATCATGTAGTGCCATTTTTTGAGCCCGATTTGAGATGAAAGATCATTGAAGATGGGATTAGGCCTCTACTTTACCTCCAAGACATCAAAACCATTGTACCCCTCTTCCTCCACACCTGTCTCTCATGCCAAAGAACAAGGAAAGATTAGCATTTGAATTTATAAAGAAAAAAGATAAAAAAGAGTTTTCTTATATTTTCACTTGCACACAACAATTAGTACTCTCTAGATCAGATTTCATTCTTAATTAGTCTAAATCATCACATGTGATAAATAGGGTTAACTTATGTTTATTTTGCATTTATTTCATGATCTTTATGCAATTAGAATAACTTTCTTCCCTTGTACTTTATTTCCTGCAATAGGTTAAGGTTTCCATTTTGAGCATTTCATTTTCTTCAATTAGTTTAGGATTTGATTTTAGTACATGCACTCCATTACATCATGAAAAAAAAAGGAAGGACATGTTGTATGCTACACATATAGTGTCCATAGCTCTTAAGTTTTTACAAATCCTGGATTGATAAGTAAAGTGGCAGCCCTGGGAGTTGCATCATTCTTTTTGCAATATCGAGGCTCATCAGTAGTCTGTATGGTGGATATATCATCAATTCCACTCCTTTCATGGATTATTTAGGTTTGCAGTTGAAGTAGCCTTGATTTGGATTCGTCATGGAGATTCACAATGGAACGAGAAAAATTTGTTTAGATGCTATGTTGGTGTACCATTGACACAAAGTGGGGTAGAGGAAGTTATTGGAGTTGGAAGGAGGATTAGCAATATTACTATTGGCGTCATCTTTACATTTGCATTGGTTGAGGCTTAGATGACTACTATGCTTGCAATGACTTAACATTACAGGAAAAACGTTAGCAACCAAAATCTCCAAATGATGACGGCTTAAATAATTTTGTTTGGGAACTTATATGTTTTATTTAGCCACCCTAGTATGAAGTGCAATCCCTTGCTTTCTTATTAATTGTCATCCAAAGTTGTTATTCCTGTTGAATCAGCTCTATTCTATGGTATTCATTACAAAAGATTATCTAGGTTGATGTTGGTGGCCATTTCCCTATTCCAATTAGACCCCCAACACTACCTCTTTCATTTTTTTAGTTTCCTTAATTGTAGCACAATTTACTATTTTTAGCAATTTTTTGGGTCCTAAACTTCCGGAGCCATTTTGAGGCCCTAAACAATGTTTTTTGGAAAATTTTCTCATAAGGATCATCATTTTAGCTATAATGCTCTTCTGGATCTTTCTAATGAGGTATCATACATGTCAAATGGAGATAATTTGACCATGTTACAACCACAGGACATTGGTTGCCCAACTAACCCCAATGGGGTCCATAAACTCTTGGTGTTACATCTCCTCGAGTTAGGGTTTTGGTTGTTTAGGGTTTTCTCTTATTGTTCAATAATAAAAAAATCCCTTGAGCCTCATTATAACTCAGTTCAAAGACATGTAAACACCACATATTTTTTAAGAGATAAGTTATCATCTATCTTTTCTATCTTTTTGTGAGCTATTTTTATAACAACCCAAATTTGTTTGAAGGGTATGAAAAATATTGGTAAACTTCATCATGTCTTGGTCCCTCCCCTATTGCATTGTGTTCCACTT
>Ga0181464_1001659_pt1 | contig 11173 bp, 7 predicted proteins | sample InSIn2gowninarea_FD_119074 | JGI IMG/M metagenome (GOLD analysis project Ga0181464, IMG submission 119074) | Clean room microbial communities from NASA Spacecraft Assembly Facility at Jet Propulsion Laboratory, Pasadena, California, USA -... ...
CCTCATAACAGGCGCCTCCTCAGGCATCGGCCGCGCCACAGCCCTCGCCTGCGCTCAAGCCGGCGCCAAAGCCCTCATCCTCCTCGCCCGCTCCCTCGACTCCCTAGAAGAGCTCTCCAAAATCATCAGTTCCACCCCCAACAACAAAACCATAACCATCACCCAAAAATGCGACATCCAATCCTCCTCCGCCGTCTACGCCGCCATAACCACCTCCCTAACCACAAACCCCACCATAACACAGATAGACATCCTAATCAATAACGCGGGCCTCGCTCTCGGCGCCCCCTCCCCCTTCCCCGAACTCCCCCTCTCCCAAATCGACACCATGATCTCCACCAACCTCTCCGGCACGCTGTACGTCACCCACGCCGTCCTCAACGTCGGCGGCACCAACTCAATGCTCAAGCGAAAATCCGGCACAATCCTAACCATAACATCCACCACGGCCCTCGAAGTGCCCCCCTTCCCCGGCGAGGCAATCTACCACACCACCAAAGCCGCGCAAGAAGCCTTCACCAACGCCCTGCGCACCGAACTCCAAGGCACGAATATCCGCGTCCTCGCCGTGCGACCCGGTGTCGTCGCGGATACGACGTTTCATAAACAGCGTGTGGGCCATCGGAAGAGCGAATATGATGATTTTATGGCGGGCTTTGAACCGCTTGTTGCGGAGGATGTGGCGGAGCAGGTTGTTTGGGTGCTTGCGACAGGAAGGAAGAAGGAGAGGGTTGCGGTTAAGGCGGTGGATGTTGTGCCTAGTGCGCAGCGAATGTTGTATGTTATTGATAAGACTTGGAATGAGAGGAATGGAGTGGAGGACACGAGGATGGATGGAGAGGGAAAGGAGGAGGATGGTGGGAAGTGAAGTTCTTGGGGCAGAGTACTTAGTAATTTAAATGACTTCGATCCTTCATATTTAGCATGTACGTAGCGATGTGACTTGTCAAGGCTGGGACCGTGCATGAACAGGACGATCCTCATGACAGTAATGATGGTATGTACTATACTTGACCCTACCATGTCGGCTTACTCAGCGGGAGGATGCCATATCAAAAAGCCTGATACATGTAGTGTGGCACGTTTCATCCTACGACCATAGCCTACTGTGAAGTTCTCCGAGCTCTTGAGGCTCGCTGGAGTAACGACTCACCTCAGCTCATTTTCTCACTCATCTACAGTAAATACCCGCGTGTCTGCACGTTCTTCTGTATTATAGCTTTAATCTATCCCTACGCACCGTGCAATACCGCCAATATCCAACTACGTACGTAGTAGAGAACAACGTTACCACAAATAACAAAACTCAACACGTATAGAGTATAAACCTCGCTGCCCGAACACAAAAAAACCCCAAAACGACAATCACACCTTACAGTACATGCAACATACGAAATACCAAAAAGAATTGCTCCCTGCTGGAATCGAACCAGCGATCTCATCATCCCATAGCAGTTTATACTAGTGATGCGCTTTACCACTAAGCCAAGGGAGCTTTTCAGACTGCGAAACGTGTGTGATTCGTGGGCCATAAAAGTGGTAGGGAAACATATGTAGCATTGACAGCGCAAAATGATTCGTGGCGGTAGGAAAGTGTGGTGTGTTTCAGATCTGGAACGTGTGGAACACGGTCGGGTTCGATAATGGGAGGGAAAGCGGTTTAGAAGGAAAGTGTGTTGCGTTGGGGAAAGAAAAAGGGGTTGAGAAGTGGAGTACTGTATGTATTTATATCGGGGATTTTTGGAGTGTTCCCGATGCTTGAAAACGGAATGTGGTTCTTTGCGGTTGAAGTGCACGTATTTAATGCTTCACTGCCGTCTACGACAAAATGCTACGAAAACATGAAAGTAGGTTAAATGTGTAAGTAACTAGAAGCCCTGACTCCTCGAGTATTCAGCATACTTGCTCTTGGCCCTAATCTTGTGTCCGAACTTCAACAAAATCCACGGCAAAGGCAATAGTGCTAATGTCACGAAGCCAAGCATTGTGGTGGCCCAGTTTACACCCATAGCTCGATACATCTGCCTTGTGAACAGTGGGAAAACAGCACCAGCTGTGTATCGTAGTATCCCATTTGCAGCCAGCGCACTCGCACCATAGAGCGGTCCATATGCATCGAGCTGATATAGTACAGCCGTATAAAACACTAGTAAATTGCCTGTACCGAAAAGGACGGTCGATAAGATCGGGACTATCCAGTGAATGCTGCTGCGAGCCGTCCATGCGAACCAAAACAGGCTAATTGGAAGTAGAATCGAGCCTAGTATAGCGGGATGGACACGCGTTTCGGGTGGTAAAAGCAGAGAACCTTCGTGCTTGCCGGCGGCGATCTGCTTGCGCGCATGCGGAACGTAGTATAATCGGTCCATGACGATGAATATGATTGACGCCGATATAACGCCGACCCCGATGGCGATGTACACGAGCCCGGTGGACCCCGTGGTGAAATGGTAAATTTGGATTTCTGGGTAAGTCGACTGGAAAACCAGAGGGAAAGCAGCGAAGAAGCAGAAGAGAACCCCGAAGTTGAAGGCAGTATAGACTGCCAGAAATGAGACGATGGGATCCGTCACGAGCATGACCATCGGTCGAGCAAGTGTGACTGTGATGATGAATTTGACGCGTTGGAGAGATGTCATTGCTGCGACCGGATTTGGTGGAGATGGAAGGTTAAGTCGCTTGGCGCGTTTAGATAGGATGATCTTTTTGTACGTCTCTTTCTGGAAGGCACCAAGAATCACGACAACAGTGCCCATCATAAGCAGCACCCATTGCGTCCATTGCCAATCCTTGTATTGAGCAATATAGCCACCCACCAATGGACCTAGAGATGGTCCAAGGAAGGGACAGAGGATGAAGACGGATGCAACAGGTGCTCGGGCGAGTGGCGGTAGCATGTCGCTATTCGAGCCTGCACCAACAGCGAGGGCACCGGAGCCAATTAGGCCGGCCAGAAATCGGCAAATGAGAAGTGTAGCGAACGATTTTGCCAGACCTGCCCCGAGCGTGAAAAGGAGGGAGATGGGAAAGAGGATAACGTAGACCATCTTGCGGCCAGCGGTTTCGCTGATGGGTGCTGAGATCATGGGACCAAAGGCAAGACCGAGAGTGTAGAGGGTAATTCCGAGGTCGGAGAGGACATCGGGTTGGAGTAGGCTGGTTGAAGACATTATTGTTTGTGCGGTGTGCCGGGGTTATGCGTTTATGAGTGTGATAAGGACTAGGATTGCTTGATGTCGTGGTGAGTGAAATATAAAGTGTCTTTCTCGGATGTTTTGTTGAATTTCTTGAAGCGGTGACCAGCTTTGATGTTAAGGTATTGGGAGTTTGTAGTAACGCTCTGGTTGAGCTTGCTTGTAAAATGATCCAATGTTGGTTGTTGCTCCAAGTTTCAGAAATGAGGGCTCAACGATGAGTAGGGTATTCTGGTGCTGTTTGGCCCTTCGCGTAAGCTGTTTCGAAATGATTGCTGGAGATATACCTGTTCATACCAAAAAGTACATGGACTCACGTTCGCACACTCAAATCGATTTCGAGGCATGAGGTGAGGTCATCATGATGTTCCGAGATACGACGAGGGGAACTTAAAGATATATTGTACTTTGTGCGAATACACCTACTACCATGAAATCATTTCCACACCTTCGACGAGGTGTTGAGGATCAACCAAATGCTTGTGCAGAGCAAGTTGATAGCATCCAATTCTCCTCCTCCTCTTCTCGATGAGAAGCACTCCATAGATCATGGAGATGACAGTACGGTTGTTGGGATACATTGGAATGAACGGAGATTTCAGTAGCACTACACATTCACATCCTACAACATTCCAATCCAGACGCAATATGAAATACTGGTTGTGTTTGGCTTTTGAGGAATCAGAGTAACGATTATCATAGTGGTCGCTTTGCATGCCTGGGTGAGCTGTAATGTAGAGACCGTAAGCAACGAACAGGCTTTGCTTTTGAATAGCACTGTTGCATCGAACTGGGCATTCATGAGGTAGAGCCAATGGTGTGGGTATAGCTTGATGGTGGTGGGCTATTGTGGCATTGTCAAGTTAAGTTGTATTCGTGGCTCGCTTGGTGTGATGTATTATGTATTGAGTTGAACGGAAATTCGTCAACGAGATTTGTGACAACAGTAACTCCGACACTGAATCACTATGGAGAGTGAGGTCCCCGAGCTGAAACACTTCCACCATGGATTCTCAAGACACGGCTGGATGAAGGGAGTAAAAAGAGCAGGACAGGGTACGTACTTACCCGCAGTTCAGACATGTTGGAATGCTTGTAGTATGTGCAACAACTTTGATAGTCGGAAGAGAATGGAAGTGCTGTATGCTTGCATTTGTTTCAAAACCACACTCGACGTGTCGTCGATGTGAAAGTATCGGGTCTCATATATCCTCCTCGGAGCATATCTTCACCAGCACTTGGCTAGATTGCTGTCTTCTCCTCAGCATGCATCTATTTCACATCCTCTCATCCGCACAAGCGGCATGTTGATTGATATGTTGACCGCTTGGTAAGTCAGGTCAAATTCTGCTTCCTTTTGTCCTATCAAGATTTCGAGTTCATACTATGAAGGTCATTTATGCGACCAACTCAATGACACCACCAGCCTCCTTGATCTTTCTCTCAGCCTCCTTGCTCACCCATCGTGCTCGCACAACAATGGGAACATCTGGCAATCGTCCCTTACCCAACAACTTGCTGTAGCCGAGAGGAACCAGGTCGAAGACTGGGGCGGTATCTTTCTTTTCGCCAGAGATGTAAGAGTCTCGGGTTTCTTGGTCGACAAGGGTCCACAGTTTCTCGAGGTTGATAGTGGGTTTCCAGAACTTGTTTTGAGTCTTGTGGAAGCTGCGAAATCGTTAGTCTCCAGCTTTTGTCATTGTCGAGAATTCGTTCGACAACATAATCGGGACGGGTGACATACTATCTCATACCAACTTTACCCTATATACTGTTAGCAATCTTTGACATCTACACTTTCGAAGCTGGGAACGTACGAAGTAACCAGGATGGTATTTGTCGATGTTGATTCGGTGGTGGTGTTGACCACCGGCCATACCACGACCACCTGGATGCTTTCTGTGTTTTCCAACACGACCATGTCCAGCAGAAACATGGCCTCGGCTATATTAAACAGTATATGTCAGCCTCGACTGAAATGTAATTTGCGCATTTTCAATCTTGTGCCTTCTCGATGCGCGCATATCTCAATTTCTGAGATTACGACTTGATGCAAAGTAGAAGCGAGGTCGCACTCTTTCTCATATTGTGGTAGGGACGTACTGCTTTCTGGTCTTCGTCAAACGGGTAGGCATGTTGACGGTATTTGGTGGTGGGGATATCGGGAGAGATTTAGGATAATGTTCGTGGTGAGGAGCGCAAGATTTCGAGGTTTCGGTGCTGAGCGCAGTTTGCAATTTTGCCAAGATTTAATGTGCATCACGTGAGATGAACTCTCCCTTGGCATCGTTCTCCAGTGGAGTTCAAAATAGATGAGCTTTGGTTCAAAGTGTATAATTAAGAGCAACTTTAGGTCAGATCAATAGATTACATGTATGCGATCACACGTACATGTCTAGCGACTTCAGCTCACACAGACTGCATCGCTATTTTGAATCCATTCTCGCAAAGAAGTGAGAACAATCCTTCTCAATCTCATGCCAGGCGGCCTCTCCAGGACGTACGCTATTCTTCAACCATGCTGGTAGTTTTGCCTGGATTCGAGGCGTTGCATATCGTTTGTCCACCAGGAAGATAGCAGCGTAATCGTTCTTGTGACGAATTGCTCTTCCGATGCTCTGATTCACTGCTCTCATCGTTGTGTTGTCAGCATATTCCCTTCCAGCCATCTGAGCCTTTGACTTGCACACGGCCTCGGAAGATCCTTCCTCCTTACACTTTGTGTACTTCATTCGCTCAATGTACTCTACTTTCGCCAGCCACTCAGCTGACTTGATGTTGGGATACGGCAGACCAACACAAATGACCACACGACCCAACCTGTCCGAAAAATTGATACCCTCGGAGAGCTTGCCACCAACTACAGCCAGCATGAGAGCACCTGTGCCAGATGCAATGACTGTAGCGTAGTCTGTCAGCAGGTCGTCCACATTGATGTCTTTGCTCTCTTGGAAAATTTGTTTCTGCCGCGCAATCCTTGAAAAGGCTGAATTGTTACCAGACTTCCACACCGACACGACAAAGGTGAGGTAGTCATAGCTTGGAAAGAAGATGACCATACCATCTGGTGCAACCGTGCACATATTTTCAACAACGGCTGCTAATTCTAGAACCATTTTCTGCGATTCCCTACTTTGCCAGGTGAAGTCAAACTCAATACCAGTAGGTCCCTTACTAAGTGGTCGCATGTACACGTTGCCCTTGTCAATGATATGGCCAAAGCTAAACGTTTTCAGTCTTCCAGACTTAAGATATGGAAAGAGCTGGTCAGAGTAGTCTGACATTGGTGACATCGTACCACCAGCTAGAATAACTGCTCGTGCTTCTTGAACGATATCTTCGAAATGCGCTTGTGGGTCCAACAAGGAGTATTTGAGTGTGGGCTCTCGATCGTTGCGCGTTATGAAAAAACGACCTTCAGAGCCAGGATTCATCAAAGCTACCAAGAGGGTTTGAAATTCGGCAAGCACTCCCTTTGGTTGCTGTTGCCTCTGTGCCTGAACTGCATTACCGTTTATCGTGGACTGATCGAGTAACTCCGCATAACCTTCGACCTTGTAAGTGAGCTTGCTTTCTTGGATATATTTGACAAGTTTATATGGCTGGATCTGGTCGGCACCCACATTCGAAATCAATTCATTCGCTGGCAGAACAGTATCCGAGGTGGCGTTGGACGCGGTTTGCAGTCGGGTAATACACGCTTTGAGGAGCCTAATAATCTGTGCGATATAGACACGGTTCTTGCCTTTCAAACGATTTTTGAATTTTTGACAGTAGCCCATCAATTGTTTATGTGCTAGTACTAGATGCGACAAAGGTGTCGAGACAGACATTGTATCAGCTATAGCAGACATAAGGTTATGTGCCTCGTCAATGATGACCACATTATCTTTGATGCTGACCCCAGTGGCTTCTCGAGCACTCTTCAATAGCAGCAGAGGATATGGCAGGGTTAGAACTTCAGCAACAGGAATTGCAGATCTTGATGCATAGTAGGGGCACAACTTCATTTTTCGCCCAAGGCTGGCGATGTCTTCGATATCTTGAATTTGAGCAATGGTATTGTCCTTGAAGTTATCAATTCGTTCCTTGTCCTGGTTGGAACGCTGTGAGGGCAAGAACTCGCATTTGTGATCCGAGGAAATGCCAGGTTTCTGTAGTTCAAGGCAGCGCTCGTTGATCGCAACAGTAGATGCCAATTTGGAAACTTTGGAATTGATACACAGATTCTTGCGTGAACCAAGCGGGACATGCTTGATGCTCTCTTCTTCGTCAATGTTGGAGTAAGCTGAGGGGAGATTAACTTTGAGCAGCTCGTTCACGAATTGAGTCAGCTGAGAGTGTGTGCGGGAGCAGAAGATGATCTTTCTGCGGTCTTCAATCTCTTCCTCAGTGTCAGAGGTCTTGACAGGTTTCAGCTGTTCTAGAAGTGCTAATGTTGAGGACGAGAATTGGTCGTCATTGCTCGCAGTTTTGCTAATTTCAGCATCACTCTCGTAGTCATCTAACAACAAGTCTTCCTCTCGTATACTGTCATCGATTCTCTGTGTGCTGTCAGTCATCACATTCGATGTTCAATTGAATGCAGAGATGCAATCTCGGACGAAGTAACGAGACCGACCATTTGAAAACCGAAGGGTGACGTTTACAATCAATTGAATGCTATCTGGGAAGGACTAGTCGTACGTACCACTTTCTTGGTTCGTTCATGCTTACTCTGTTCTTTTGCTGCTTTAACACGAATGCTTCTCAGCTTCTCTTCGACCTCTTTCCTAGTGTCAAGCAATTGCTCCTGCTGTGTTTTCTTTGCTGCCTGTTCGAGCCAATCCAAGGATTCGTCGTCCTGGTGTAGTTCACCGAAAAACGTCCGTCTTTCGTGATCACGGAGCCATGTCAGAGCAGCACATATTAGGCTTAAGGATTTTCCAGTGCCTGTGGGTGATTCAAAGATGCCAACATTGCCATCATCAATAGTCTTGTACAGCTTTTGCATAAACTCTAGTTGAATGCTGTACGGCTCATATGGGTGATGAAACTTGCCGTGACTTGTTTCCATACTGATCAATCATCCAACAGACCCGGCCTTGGAAAGGGTCACAGTCAGGACAGAGCAATAGTAAGCGTTAGTCAGCATCATCATTTGTGTTTTGCGCACGGACGCCTCAGAACGGAGATTGAGCAGAGACCGTTGCTTCGCCACAGTCAAAATAGCGTGTCATTAATATCGATTGAAGCCAGTGAGTGAATCAAAAGCGACAAAGCCGTGATAGGTGAAGGAGCTGCGGTCCTTTCGTGGTGCTCGATGACCAACAGTGTTCGTGGCGGTAAGTCTAGTAAGAAACAGATGTACCATGGACGTCAAATTCAACTTATCGTCTGAAGAGGATGGATCTCACCTCAGCCAGTTCGGTGTCACGTGGTAAGACTTTTCTGGAGCATCACGCATGTGGTTCCCTCTGAGCCACCATCGTGGGTCCGTCAGCAGTGGAATCAAGCTAGCTTAATCCGGCTACTAACAAGGCAGAGTGCTGCACACAAGCTGCTTAGTAAGTTTCAATCGTAGGCTAGTCACCTGTGGCTTGTTAGGGGCCGAAGGGGTCGAGGCAACCGAAGCATGCAATAACCATCTCTACAGTACAGTACAGTGCAGTGCTGTAAACTGGCCAACTTAGTGTGCCACATGTTCAAAGACGAGCGAGCGGTTCCTGCATTGTCACTGCGATCTACAGTTTCCGCAAGCAAGAAGGCCCAAGCGGCCCCCAGTAACCAATTTTAGTCACTGTATCCAGCGTTGTCCACTTATATACGTTGTATGGCCCGAGCACCGTTCTGCCACCAGCCGTCAGCCGCATGTTGATGTCCTAGCCGACATCTGCCCAGATTCTGCCAATGACCACTACTGGTAGCCACACGCATGGCCTAAAAGATAGGCCATACATTTACGGCTAGGTCCCCAGTTGAGACGGAAATTGCTACTGTACTCAGACATCTTTTTCAAGATGTCGTTCAACACTGGAGCAACCTTCGTGCCTGGTGGGGAAGACACATATTACATGCCTGCTGAAGTAGTTGCTCCTATGCCGCAAAGGTTTGTTGGAACGCTTGTATAGAGACAAGACGCTCATGCATCGCAGAATTGGTGAGAATACCACCAACATGCAACAGAATGTTGCTTCCTTCGAGCAGCAAGTAGACAACCCGAGCCAGAGGTATAGCTCACTACGGTACCCGAGAATGGACCAACCACAGAATGGAGGCTATCAGCAAAGTTATGCTTCGAATGACCACTCTACACACCCACCAACATCCCTACCCATCTCAGCGAGCGGTTATAACAACAACACCTATGCTGCACCGACACCTAGATTCGATACTGTTGCTGAAGTACCCAACTTTTCACCATTCCCTCCTGTACGAAATGCAGGCCCGAACATACCTCCTACCGATGACCAAAAAGAGGCTGTGTTGGAGGCAGCAAGAGAAGCGGTCTTGGGTTGCAATGATCCAGAACAGCAGTTAACATGGGCACAAGATGCGCTGTCATATGTTGAAATCAGCATACAGAATGAAGCAAGAGTGTCAAGAACACAAACTGCAAGACCGAGGACACCACGAGCTGAACATGTGCTCCGAGAGGATGCTTTGAAAGTGACGAATTTTCTAGCTGATCAGTTTCATCCGAAGGCCCAGTTTATGCGCGGCATGTGGTATGAGTTTGGCAAATTCGGATATCCAGTGGACAAACCAGAATCGTTTCAATGCTACAAGAGAGCCTCAGAACGAGGCTATGCCCGGGCATGGTATCGCATGGGCATGCAATTCGAGAGCGGGAACGACGTGATCACCGCCATTAAGTTCTACCGGATGGCCTCCGACGCGGGGGATTCAGCAGCTTGTTACCGACTTGGCATGATGATCATCCTTGGACAACATGGCCAGCCACAGGATTTTGAACGAGGATTGCAGCTGATTTACGCTGCTGCCCATACAGCTGACGACAATGCTCCACAAGGCGCGTACGTGCTTGGTATGCTTCAAGCGAAAGAGCTACCAAAAGTGGATGTGCCGGATCGATATCTGCCACAAAGCATTCAGAGTGCCAAAATCAATATCGAAAGAGCAGCCTTCCTAGGATTCGCCAAAGCTCAAGTACGGATGGGCTCAGCTTACGAGCTTGGCGAACTCAACTGTGACTTCGATCCAGCTCTATCGCTACATTACAATGCTTTAGCTGCTCGCCAGGGGGAGGTGGAAGCAGAGATGGCCATTAGCAAATGGTTTCTATGCGGTCACGAAGGTGTGTTCGAGAAGAACGAAGAGCTTGCCTTCACATACGCGCAGAGAGCAGCCGTAGATGGCTTGCCGACTGCACAGTTTGCGGTTGGCTACTTCTACGAGGTTGGTATCTACGTGCAATCGAACCTACAAGAAGCCAAAGATTGGTATGGAAAGGCCGCAGAGAATGGTAACAAGGATGCCAAGAAGCGTATCGAAGCCGTCTCAAGATCCAAAACGATATCGAGGAAGGAACACGAGAGTATAGCCTTGAAGAAGATTCGAGATCAGCATCGCGAGAGCATTCACCAAGTCACTATGCAGCCGCTACCAGAAGTACCATCGCCAACCCTCGACATGCCCGATCCGTCAAAGTTGAGTTTGTATTCTCAATCCCCACAGTCACAACAGCTACGAGCACCAAGCGCAGCTCCGTATCCGGCTGGACCAATTCCTGGTACCTCACCACAATTACCAGAGTTTCGACCCACCTCTGCCTTCGGTATAAACCCTAATCTCCGCCCGACCTCAGCCGCTACCTTCGGAGCTGCACGACCAGATCCCTACCTGACGTCTCCGCCTCCTTCTCAACGACCCTACTCGGCCGCCTACCCAGAAGACGGGTATCAGCGTCGAACTTCTGCCGGAGGCTTAGCCCCTCAACAACGACAACCTGGATACAGTGACTAAAATTGGTTACTGGG
>Ga0181464_1001225_pt2 | contig 11158 bp, 8 predicted proteins | sample InSIn2gowninarea_FD_119074 | JGI IMG/M metagenome (GOLD analysis project Ga0181464, IMG submission 119074) | Clean room microbial communities from NASA Spacecraft Assembly Facility at Jet Propulsion Laboratory, Pasadena, California, USA -... ...
ATACCTGATGAAACTTTGTTTCTGATCACCACTCTTGACCCATGGTATGGAGACATTATTTTTTATCTCCAAACCCAGAATTTCTTATATGAGTTGTCTTGATACGATCGATGCCACATCTGGCATCAGTCCCAACCCAATCGGATCATCGGTGATACATTGTATCGGGTCAGTGTGGACTCTGTCCTTTGCAGATGTCTCACCCTTGAAGAGGTTGACCGGGTCTTAAATGATTGCCACTCTAGTGCCTGTGGCAGTCATATGTATGGATATGCCACTTCTTAGAAGATCCTTCATGCTGATTATTTCTGGCCTTCTATCTTCAAAGATTGAATACTAGCTGTCCAAAAATGCCATGAATGCTAGATTTTCAACCATAAGAAGCGTGCCCCACCCACACCCCTACACCCAATAATTACCATTGGCCCATTTGCCAAATGGGGCATTGATTTCATGACATGTAACCCTCGCTCGACTAGGGGGCATGGTTATATCATTGTGACCATCAATTATTTTACGCAATGGTTGAGGTGATGCCTACATACAATGTGGAAGGTATTACTGACACACAGTTCCTTTTTAACCACGTTATTGCACATTTTGGTGTCCCTCAAGCTATTGTGACTGACCATGGATCACATTTTTGTCAAAACATGATGGTAGAACTAACTGCTCAGTTGGGCCTTTGACATGATAGCTCGAATCCATATTATCCACATGCCAATGGCCACGTTAAAGCAATCAATAAGGTTTTTATTACTATGCTTCAACACACCTTTGGGAAGCACAGAAAATATTGGAATTTAATGCTATTCTCAACTCTTTGGGCTTATCGAAATTATGCTAAGACGACCACTAGATTCACTCTGTTCCAACTAGTATACAGTTTAGAGGAAACTCTTCCAATTGAATGTGAAATTTGTTTGCTTAAGCTAGATATCAAACTTCTTTTGGATACCTCTCCTAAAGAGGAGTGGCTATTGTATCTTGAGAGACTCGAAAAGACTCATTGCATCGCTATGATGGTCATTGAAGCTCAAAAGAAATGGGTCAAAGCTCATTTTGACCAAACCGTTTCTCCTTGAACTTTTGCTAAAGGCGACTTGGTCCTTCTTTATGATCAAGGCTATGATAAATTGGGGGAAGGCAAGTTCGAACCTATGTGGCATGGGCCCTACATTGTCAAGTGTGTCTTATAGAAAGGTGCCTATGAGCTATGTGATTATGATGGAAATTCATTGTCACAGCCCCATAATGGGTTGTATCTCAAAAAGTATTATGTGGGAGATTCATGTGATAAGTTTTGTACATTAGTGTGTTAATTCATTAGTGTGCATTTTTTTTATTTTTGGTGTGTTTGTTTTCTTTGCAGACATATGTTTTTCTGCTTACTTTGTCTTCCACTCAGTTTTCAAATGTCATCAGGTCATTATGTAGGTTTTGCTGATGGTGCTTGTCGTAGCACATAGAACCTCTCTTCTGCAGCATGGGTACTCTATGACCCTAATGGAGAGATGATTAACTTACAAGGTATCTACCTTGGTCAAACAACCAATAATATTGCCGAGTATAGTGTAGTTATTGAACTCTTTTCAGTAGCATTTGCTCTTGTCATTAGGGATTTAGTTGTCAAGTTGGATTGACAGCTTGTTGTGTTATAATTAAACAATCATTATTCAGTGAGAAATTCACAAATATTGCATATGCATCTACATGTTAGATAGCTAGAAAGAAATCTTGATTGCATTACATATCAACATATTCCACATAATTTAAATACATTAATTGATGCATTGGAAAATCTTGTTCTTGATATACATTTCTGTCATTTATGAAACTGAATCATGCTATGAACACATAAGTAGAAATAAAACATGCATATTATATATATATATATCGTGACTGCCGCAGTGTTTACATCAAAATGTCAAAAAATAGAGTGCTTCAAGACACTTGGATTTCAAATCCTACAAAATGTGTAAAAGACTAGATGAACTATCAAATTGCATGGTACTCATGATAGCACGAGACTGCTCTGATCACTTGGCCTAGCAGCCGATGCAATCTCGCAGAGACTCCCACAGTGTGCCTCTACCAACGCAGTGGAACATCGTCAATAGTGGCATAATCTGGAACCCCTCGAGTTATTGGCTCTAGATTGTGCTTCATCTCTGCTAAGGGGTCAACCCCTTCCTCATAATCTGCACTCACTATTAGATGGGAAAATCGTTGTGCTATTGGCGACATGCCTGGTGGTCTCCCTAGTCCCACATCTACACATTTATCATTTTATAAAAAGCAAAAAGAAAAATCCTAAAACTTGAAAATTTCAAAAAGCAAGTTTTTACTTGCGTCAATCCACTATTCACCTGGTGGCATAGGTAGATCTAGATACCCTCTGAAATTTGTGTCAGCATAAGCATATTCATCTACCATAAGTAGTTGGCATTCAATCCAAGCAAAGAACTATGGTGGATAATGCATATGTTGAACCGTGCCTCCTCGAGGCATGAGCTAGCTCCATCTCATGAGCCTTGGATCTCGGGGAGCAAGCTATGGTACTTCCGCTCACTGATACTAGAAGAGAAGTATTCGCTCCAAGAAGAATGTCACCAGTATAGAACCAAACCCAAATTGCTTCAGGTGTCCATGCTTACCCTTGGTCAATTGGCGCTTCATATTCGCCAAAAGGCCTCCACACCAATTGAAGATGGTGGGGTTCAAACATGCAATAGCATACTGAAACTTAGACTTGGAGGCCTCATACAAAGCTTGCATACCAGATACACGCAGCATGGTGAAAAAATTGTTCTAAGAATGAGGTTATTTGTGATTGTTACAATATTCACCTTACCTCTGTTGGTTATCTCGGCACTAGGACAATATCTATGGACTAGGCTCGTGGTACTCTCACCTCCTTGGTGAGATCCAAAGAGTTGAATTACTTCTCCTCGGCTGGATAATCCCATGATGAAATAGATTTCCATCTCTCCCAGTTCCAGTTCTTTCCCTTTGATGATGAAGATCTCTTGATCTACATCATAAAGGTTGATCAGATAGGGTAGCAACTCCATCTGAGCCCTCAACCCTGTGGTCCGGAACAATTTCAGTAGGCCACAATCCCTCAAAGAATATATGCATGCCAGATCCTAAGATGTTTGGAAATCCTCAGCCTTATGGCCTCTTTATTTCCACTCCAATACCATATTTCTCCTGAAAACAACATCTGAACACTTATTAATGCTTTTTATATGGGTAAAAATCATCAGATTTTGCTTAAAAGAGAGTTTTTAACTTTAAAAAATCACTCTTGGCATCATCGCACCTGTTTTTCAAAACAATGCGATGGCACCACACGAGCCTTTAGGCTCAAGCGCAACTATCATGGATATGATGACCATAACCGCGATGGTTACCGACGACCTAAAACTTTAAAATCCTCCTTTCTAGCCTAAAATTTACTGTTAAAATTGCATAAAAAAGGTAATGAAATGCAAGAGGAGGGCTGAGGCTCTTACCTATCACAGAGGAATCGTGAAATGGCACCCTAGATCTCCCACAACAACCACTAAAAATTCAAGGAAATTATGGCACAAAAGTAGTTTCATAGCTCAGTTTGGTAAAATGGTAAAAAATGAAATTACTTTTACCTATTTATATGTTTTGAAAGTCATTTTGTCAAATATTTTTGTAATATTTTAATATTTTCTCGATATCAGTGATGGGTGTGCTTCTTGTGCTATTGCAGGTGTCTTCAATGTGAACTTGATCTGAATGGAAAATGGCATGAACCCATGGTATTCATCCACCCATAAAATTTACCCATGGTATTGAAAGTGGAATCCACCTATTATGAAACCAGCTCACAGAAAGATAGAAAAGATAGATGAATGCCTTACAATTCGGCCTCTTCAAGGGGGCAACCTCCTTTGCATTACACAAATGAACAATTCTTGGATGATACAAATGAAAATACCTCCTTTCTATATATAGGAGCCTAAGGGGTCATAATATAATCAGAGCCGACATAAAAATAATAATTCAAGGGCACAATAATAAACAATAGTGGGCTTCTATGGGGCACAATAGTAACAGTATGGGGACTACATGGGTACAACAATATAATAAGGGGGGTTTCACTAATAACAATAAGGGGTTACACTAGTAGTATAGGGGCCTAACATGCCCCTCTCCTTCAAAAAGTGTTGTCCTCAACACTTGCGTAGTTCTTGATGCTTCTGTATAAAATTATTGTCCTCCCATGTGGAATCTTCAACGGGTAAGTTCTTCCACTTGATGAGATATTCTGAAATTGATCAATTTCATGGCTATAGAGTTCTTGTTTCTGTGACTGCTTTAGGTTCCAATATGATTTTTCCTTCCTCTTCAAGTTTTGGCAATTTTGTTTGAATTGAAATCTTCTGCAACTTTTGAATGAGTGGCCACACTTCTTCTTCCTTCTTCCATTCATCCCTTGGTTCGTTTATCCAATTTGGTTGGATAATAGAAATAGCACAAAACAATGCTTCCACATCCTCATCCTTTCTTGAGAGTGAATTTGCAACAAAATTTTGCTTCCCTTTTTATAGATGATGTCAAAGTCATAACCCAACATATTTGTAACCCATTTTTTCTGTTCTTCTAAAGATTATATTTGTTCTAGAGAGTATTTAGGACTATCATGATCCATTTTTACCTTGAAGTGTCTTCCCATTGGGTAAGGTCGCCATTTCTTAAGTGCATGTAGTATTGCCAACATTTCCTTCTCATAAATAGCTTGCTTGAGATGTAGCCATAAAAATACCCAATCACCTATGTCAAAACATTTTTCACTGCGATGTTGATCTACTTGTTGTTTCATTTGATTCTGAACCAAAGTGGCATTATCCTTTAAAAGTTGGATAACTTGTTGATGCTCGATGTGATATTTCAATGCTTGAACCTTTTTCTTCTTTATATGTCCTTCTATATTTAGAGTTTAAGGAGTGGTAATTTCTTCCAATGCTTTACAAGATATGGTCGGATTCATTTCTTGATGCTCGATGTGATCTTTCACTTCTTGAACATTTTTCTTCTTGATATGTCCTTCTATCTTGATAGTTTGAGGAGTGGTAATTCCGGCCAATGCATTACAAGATATGGTTGGATTCATTTCTTCTTTCTTGATGTGACTTTCACTTCTTACTAGTATTTAGGCTCTTACCTATCACATAGGGATCGTGAAATGGCACCCTAGATCTCCCACAATAGCCACTGAAAAATGAAAGAAATTAGGGCACAAAAGTAGTTTCAGAGCTCAGTTTGGTAAAATGGTAAAAAATGAAATTACTTTTGCCTATTTATAAGTTTTGGAAGTCATTTTGTCAAATATTTTTGTAATATTTTATTTTTGCGATATCTGTAATGGGTGTGCTTCTTGTGCTATTATAGGTGTCTTTAATGTGAACCTGATATGAATGGAAAATGGCATCAACCCATGGTATTCATCCACCCATAGAATTTACCCATGGTATTGAAAGTGGCATCCACCCATGGTATTGTAAGTGACATCCATCCATGGCATTCATTCACCCATGGTATTTTCCCATGGTATTGTGATATCCACCCATGGTATTCATTCACCCATGGAATTGACCCATGGTAGTGTAACTGAAAAATATTATAACTAACAAATCACATTTTGTAAAAGAACATAAGGTCCACCACAATGTAGTCCTTACAATTATTATCTATTTTAATTAAAAAATTCTTTGTGGTTTTGTTTATTAGGCACTCTCCTCTTTTTCTTCTGCTATTTCAATCTTTTAGATCGTGGGGGTCTCCCCCAAAGATTTGGATCAGTGGTATCAAAGAATCAATGTATCTTCATATTCAACAAAGGCTTTGTAGGAGGGAACTTCATGCAATGGGGACCATTGATTCTTAAGGAGGGAGGAATGATACGAATGGAAAATGGCATCAACCCATGGTATTCATCCACCCATGGAATTTACTCATGAAATTGAAAGTGGCATCCACCCATGGTATTGTAAGTGACATCCACCCATGATATTCATTCACCCATGGAATTGACCTGTGGTATTGTAACTGAAAAATACTATAAGTAACAAGTGGAATTTTGTAAAAGGACAGATGGTCCACCACAATGTAGTCCTTACAATTATTATCTATTTTAATAAAACATTTATTTGTGGTTTTGTTTATTGGGAACTCTCCTCTTTTTCTTCTGGTGTTTCAATATTTTAGATCTTGGGGGCCTCCCCACAAGATCTGGATCAGGACCATGATCATTTTTTACTGATTCTGAGAGTTTTATTTTATCTCTTTTTTGGACTCATTAAATAAACGAAAAAGGAACCCCTTGGAGTCATCTTTCAGCTCTTTTCTGATTCTCGAAAATTGAAAAGATTGTTGAGTACTTGTCGTTTCGAACTCATTAAAGTAAACGAATCAACATCACCTTAGTATATGTCTACCCCTTTTTCAGGCTGAGGTTGACTATTTAAGAAAAAGGTATACCTTGGTCGACATGGTCAAGAGGTTCCCTCAGATGTTATTTTCTACCTTTTCGGATTCGAGGGACAAATTACGAACAGGGACATAATGGAGTTTTATTTTTGTTTCTTTTTCAAACTCTTTAAACATGAAAAAGACATCGAGTTATTCTTATGTCAGACTCGTTAAAAATTTCTGATGAAAGACTCGTCACCATGATGAGACCAAGCTTCTCCTTCCTAGGGGTCGTAAAACTTACTAGGATGGGTTCATTCGAAGAATGAACTTACATGGTAAGAATATGCCATCCCCTTCAAGCTTGTGATAAAAATTATTTGGGTACTCACTAGAAATAACAAGGAAGAATGAATATGAGACATCCTTCGTATAGGCAGCATGTCACTCTTGAACATGACATTCTTCTGCTCTTGTGTTGAGTTTGGGATATACTCACTCAGTTACTTGTCCTCTCGAGTTTGAATGATCCATTTTGCCTCTCATTTGACTCTTATACATTGTCATCATGACCTTTAGTCCCATATTGAGCCAGATGCTGCCACACTCCATAGTTGTGTCACCAATATGTTTAAGAGATGTCCAATCTACAATTATTTACCTATACATTGTTTAAGTCATTTCTATAGTCCTAAATATCATACCACTTTATTCCTTGTTTCGTGTCGATGATGGGGGATTCATCATTTCCTTCCTTTGAAGGGTCACTTCCTGTCGACTTCATCTCACTATCTAGCAAGATGAAATAGGAACTCCCTTTTATACCTTAGAGATGGCATGCCTTAATGGCCAATTCTTCACATCCAACAATAGATCTTCATTATTGGCTTTCGATCAGGTGATTCCATGAGTTTTCGACCTCAACTTCATTATCACATTCAAGGATCACATAGTTTTATGTTGAGGGCCATTATAATTATTGGTGGTTTCTCTCATACCTGTTAACGGCCTACTTCATTGGCCAGTAATCAGGTGGTTTTCTAGCATGTTTGACTTCAACATGTTCATTTTCATGTTGGAATTCGTATATTGATCAAGTCAGGATGGAGCACAAGACCATGAGTCTTGTCTATTATGGTTCAGGTTGCATGGAGTTTTATGTTATTCATAATTGTACACATGTTTCTACTATACGGATGGTTGTGACCATAGCGTGAGACTTTATATTCATGATGATCCTTGTTATCTGGATGGTTGCGCCCATACCATGGATCTTTTATCTAGTCTTCATCGTCGGATGGTTGTGTCCATGCCGCGGATTTATGTATTGATCTCATATATGTATATGTATATGCATCCTTGATTTGTAGGTCTCCTGATAGTGTGTGTTCTCATCCTTTCCAAACGATCATAAATAATCTCAACCATCTCTCCTTGTTCAACCTTCATGCTTTAGGGGGCATCTGTTACACAGTATTTTGTCATGCCTCCTACACTTCCCTGTAACATACCCTGAAGTTCCCAAAACATGATCATTATATAGTATACTAATCAATGTATACATCTCAAATCCCTTCTTTAAATTTTCTTTGAAAATATCTAGAGCTTTCCTTGAAGAAATGGCTCATGAAACACTAAAATGAGAATCATTGCCCTTATGAAGCTCAAAATTGTGATCATCTCCTATTGCACCTTGTTAAGCCAATGATGGCATCAATATATTCTCTCTCATACTCATGATGGTCTCAAAAAGGATTTTTTCCCAAAGAGGATGAGAAGCTTCGGGATCTAGAAGCTTCCAGAGCAGCGAGCTCAAGGTGGTTTCACATAGATGAGGTCGAATCCTCCTAATTTGACCTCTTGGTCTCATCCCTATGAGCTACCTCCTTAAGATGTGGGCCTAATACTATCTTTGGAGGAGGCCTGACTCCCTCTCCCAGCCTATAAATTACCCCTCTACCATTCCCAAATGATTGATCTATGTCCATTTGCAACCCTATGCTGAGCTTGTGCTTAGAGGCTATTCATTAGACTTGGAGAAGGAGTGTTGGAGATTTTCTTGGCTTGGAATTGGATTACCACTCAAGGAGATCCTTTCAACATCAAGGCTATGGTTGTAAACTTCCCCTTTATTATTTAAATAATAATACAACTACAGGTTCGTCTTCTCAAAAAATATATGTTCATGTATGTATTGGTCTGGCATTCCTTGATAAGCTAAATACGTTATTATTGGATTTGATATTGGTTTTGGCATGATTTATTTTCTATTGGTCATTTTTGTAGGTACATAAGTGTTGAAACAAGAAGGAACCAAGTTGTGACACAAGCAGTTCGAGGATCTCAACAAAGGAAATCAGATTAGCATCAGAGCAAGGTAGGCCTCCTCTCTTGTTCTAGTTTTCAATTATAACCTACGAAGATGTCTAGTTGATTGTCCCTTCAGTTGCTAGACCCACTTATTAGGCTAGAGGGATCATCTCTATCCACAGAGAGGATTAACCTTGTCCACACTAGGAGGTAAAAATTTCCCTCATAAGTTTCTTACTCACATCCTGCTCAAGCATAGGTCCTATGCTCCTCATATTTTATGACATGGGTTGTTGTTTTAGAGGATTTTCACCCATTGGGAGCTCACTAGCACCTTGTCTATCGTTATTCAAAATATGATGAAAAGAAAAAATTGAGTCACCTACACTCGTATTATTTTTTTGCGAGATTGGTTCAATAGCATTTTGAGTCTACTCAGACTATTCTTCTATTGTCAAACTTTCCATGACATTAGCAACCATAACATTCATATTATGTTTCCATTTTGGGCTCGTTTTTTAAGAATGTGATTCTTGATGAAATGTACAGTATTTTTCCATACCTAGGTTTGTTGGAAATAATACTAAGAAGGGGGGTGAATCAGTATTATCAAGTCAAATATTCCTTTTTCAAATCCAGATGATATACGCTACTTTAGTTAATTAAAACTGCGTATATACACAACTATGTAGAAGGAAACCCGCGTATACAATGCAAACTTATAATTTACTTTATCTTTCAGATGTTGATTATTAATCTGTGTATTAGAATCAAATAACCAGTAACCAGAAACAGTAAAACAGAGCAGAAGACAATCACACACAAGAACACAAGATATAAGGTGGAAACCCAATGTGGGTGAAAACCACTTGCTGCAATTCGTCTCTATCTTATTTTAATTAGAAACTTCCTTTTACAATGTACTGGTGCAGTCCTTTACTAGTACGTAGGCTGCAACTTGTAGAGAGCTACAACCCTCTCTCATTCTCTAGCTTCTCCTGGAAGGGAGCTACAACCACCTTAGCTCTTGTACTAGCCAAGATACTAGTACATAGGTGCTGGCTTGCTGAAGGCTACAACCTTCTCTTTCTTCCAGAGACCACGTTTCATAAATTTTCAGACTGGATCCATGAACATCAATCAATCATCAAGTATATCTACATCAAACAATCTCCTTTTCCCAATTAGCACTGAGTCAAGTAAACACTTCTCTGGTAGTTGTACCCAGAACATAGTAACAGTAACCACACACCAAATTCTTAACCAAGAATACTGCAGCAATAAACAGAGGCAACTAGATCATAATTTAAAAGATATACGCTACTTCAACAACCTGAAACCTGCGTGCATACGCTCCTGTGTTTGGACCAACCTATGTATATGCTGTTTTCATTCACTGAACTAGCGTGTATATGCCCTTTCACTTTACTGAATCTGCATACAGATCTATAAAGGATAATTCATTCTTTCAAATATTCAGACACTAATTAACCCAGATTGTCAGATTTATAGATCAAGCATGTGCCTCATATAACATATCAAAATCATACAAAGATACTATTATTCAAGCTTAAAGATTATGACCCATCAATAGAACTTATCCTTCTTTATGCGCTAAGTTTCCTCCTTCATTCAGATCCAGATCTGCACTGTAACCCAATCACAAATATTTCAGATCTAGCACTTATTAGATATTCGATTCATTTGATGATACTTTGCCAAATGATCTCCTTCCTCTTTTATAGTCTTAGGAATAGGATCAAAAACTGTCGGACTAATACCATGAACCAACCATGAAAGTGCATGAGATCAACACTTTTGGATGCAATACCACGGACCAAAACCATAGGATCAAAAACTGTCGGACTAATACCATGAACCAACCATGAAAGTGCGTGAGATCAACACTTTTGGATGCAATACCATGGACCAAAACCATAGGATCAAAAACTGTCGGACTAATACCATGAACTAACCATGAAAGTGCGTGAACTTTTCTCTTGCATGAAGAGAACTTCTCTCTGCATGAAAGTGCGTGAACTTTTCTCTACATGAAATAAACTTTTCTGTACATAAAAGCGCGTGAACTTTTCTCTACATGAAATAAACTTTTCTCTACATAAAAGTGCGTGAACTTTTCTCTACATGAAATAAACTTTTCTCTACATAAAAGTGTATGAACTTTTCTCTACATGAAGGAAACTTTTCTCTGCATGAAAGTGCGTGAACTTTTCTCTACATGAAAGAAACTTTTATCTTCATGAAAGTGCGTGAACTTTGCTGCACTATAATTTATCATCTGAGATGAGTGGGTTGCCATCAAGTACAACATATGTATCATAATGCCAACAATCTCCCCCTTTGGACTTGATGGCAACAACAACCAATCACTCTCCCC
>Ga0181464_1000586_pt1 | contig 11148 bp, 11 predicted proteins | sample InSIn2gowninarea_FD_119074 | JGI IMG/M metagenome (GOLD analysis project Ga0181464, IMG submission 119074) | Clean room microbial communities from NASA Spacecraft Assembly Facility at Jet Propulsion Laboratory, Pasadena, California, USA -... ...
GGCCGAACTCGACTAAACCACATACATACAAAGTCATTCTCTCTCTCATCTCATACGAAAAAGTAGGGTAATTGCTAGAAACGAACCTAAGTAATTGAATCTTATATTCTCTTGTTTTGACATCTAGTTAATTCAAGTTAATAAATAGGACTTAATTAACTTGGCAAATTAAAACTTGTTTAAGATAAGTTTTCAATTCAAGTAAAAGTTTGAATTGGTCCCATATTGAATAACGTCGTTAACTCGTAGGTATTAGGGGTTTATTCGGCATATAGTTTACTTCCGCACACATAGTCTAGACGCACGCTCAGTGGGCAGTGTTGGAATGTACTATTTTCTATTGAAGACATCTTTGCATTATACCTAGTGGATATCTAAGTAGCCTATAAGTCATATAATGTTTGTCAATTTTAAAACGGTGCTGAAATAAAAGATTTTGCCCAAAAAGGATTTTTCCTCGACGTGGATGTAGTAGAACCTTGTTTTCCTATTTTTTCTCAACTTGAGGGTCTTGGTCTACGTGTTGCTCTGTTAGTGTTAAGGATGAGGCCTTTAATAGCCCGTGTTACATTATTTCTATTCATGGCCTTAGAAATATTCATTTCCACAGAGGACGCTAATTATGTTGGTGCAAAAAAAGGATTTTGTTAATGTAAACAATAAATTTATATGTAAATGTTGTATAATGAGATGAGAGAGAGAATGACTTTGTATGTATGTGGTTTAGTCGAGTTCGGCCTACATCCACGGGCGAATGGGAGGGGAGACTTAGTTTATAATTATAAGGGATATTTCAATATAAAGTTGCTGAGTTATTTCATTTGTGTTTACTATCACTATGCAATGCTTTATATGGATATCCTGTTACAACATTCTTCCTTAATTTTAGTATATAACTTGAACTGTTTAGTTCTAAAGGTGATGCATCTTCTGAAGCTTGCGAAGATGAGTCATAAACTGATCTCTGCGTGATATGCCGAAGGGCATCGAGTCTTCAACTACAAAAGGCAATCTCTATGACAGGATGAGAGTTGATTGAATATGCTTGGGCCTAAGGATAAAATTCTCTTCTTGCTTTATGGAAAAGAAATGATCGATCATTGTATTTCTAGATCGAACCATGTACACATCGTTCTGTGATCGCTCATCTAGGGCCATTGATCCACTCCATTCGGTCATAAGATGTTCAAAAATTCCCCTCATCAAGTCTCATTACCACCCATCACCATATTTAGAGAATAATATTTGTTCATTATTTGTTCGTAACATAATAAACAACTCAAAAAGTAAATTGGTTGCAAATGATTTTTCACCAATGGGACAAAATAAATGTCACCTCTTTTTTAATTTACCTTTGCATAATCAATGATGAATCACTACTAATATAAATCCCGTGCATAGTGTCTATAACACATTCGACCACAGGGTTAGGAGATAGCCTTGAATAGCTTATCAATATTCTTAAATAAATTATCCACTTAGCGAACCCAATCATAAACATGTATACCTAAAAAGTTAATACTCAAACTCAAAGTGTTGTTTACGACAAAAATTTTCTCGTGATTAAGCCTAATAGGATTTTGCATTCTATAACTACAACTACGAGTAAAGAATATATTAAATAAATGAATAAAATTATGTTCTTTAATGGAAACATTCTTGAAGATATATTACAACAAATAAAAGGTTTTCTATCGAGTGATCAAAATCATTGGGGTTGTTCAATAGTGAATATTTAATGGTTTCATTTAATATTGATGCGTATGTATTTGTGATGATCTGGTGTGTGGAGTTAGATTACACATGAAAGATCAAATGATCATTTCTAGTGGAATATGCTCCCGGGAGTGAACCTCGCGATCATGGATAATGCCTAGAAACAAGGCATTTTCGATCGGGTGATGCGTGGAAAGAAGGCAAAGTTGGTCTGGTGATGCCTGGAAACAAGGCAATGTCGACAAGGTGATGCCCTCGAAACAAGGCAATGTCGGTCGGGTGATGCCTAGCAACAAGGCAATGTCGACAAGGTGATACCCAAAAATGGGCAAAGTCGGTCGCCCAATACAAGGCAATGTCGGTCAACCGATGATAGAGTTGGATGAGGGGTTAAGTAGTTATGATTAACTAATAGTTTTACCATATGGAATGAGTAGCTCGTGATAGTTTAGATTATTATCTTATCTTTTGGATTCATATGAAATGGATTTGGGGAATGGTTAGCGTGGATGCCCCACTTGGGTTGATGAAATGTTAGAATGCTTGGTTAACATTTGGTTATGGGCAGAGCTCTTCATTGATAGTTATGGTTATGTATTGATTTGGCATTCTTGGATTAGATATGCCCAGGACTGAGGTAGCACATTTCGTTATTTGTAAACCCTGGACTGAGGTAGCACATTTCGTTATGAGTAAACCCTATGGATAATTCATGTAGATCTTCAATATTTATTAGGAATGTGGGTCTGAAACTCATATCCATTAATTTATGAAAAAAAACATTTTTACATGAAGCTGTTTCTAGCTTGATCATAATTCTAATTAGGGTTAAGAGCTTCCAGTTTGATCACTATTTGAAGGTATGTACAAAGCAACCAGACAACACAATTGGGTAGTAACATTATGTCGGAATAAGATTTTTGAAATTCAAATTTCCAAAAGGTAGACTAATCTAAACGCTCTATTTTGTGCATGTGATGTACACATACTTACAAAACTTTGCCTTGGTGGTGGGCACACTCTTCTACCCTCCTTTTTATTTCCTTCAATAAATTTAGGTCCTAGTGGGATTTATTAAAATAAAACTTCAAAAATAACGCAACTAATTTTATTACTTCTAAAAAATTTAAATTTCAATGCATAATTTAAAAAAATGCCTTGACAATAAAAAATAATTTACTTCGTAAATAATATGTAATATGAGAGATATAGAATGTTGGCATGGTTCTCTTAAACAATAGAATTTTGCACGCCTGAAGTAAACAGCCTAAAGTATAAAAAATAATGTACAGAAAATTGATTAATTGAAATATAGTAATTCAAAATTGAGTTGTCTAATCAATTAACAATTGATAATTATTGACTACTCAACTAATATGTACATTTCATACATAGAAAACATGAGCAAATACAAATGTGGCTAAAATGAAATAATTTTCAAAGGTCAAGAAGTACAAAAAAAAATTCCTTGTAACCTATGAAATGTCTATGCCACATACCCCATTGCATCAAACTGAAATTCTTCTCAACTTTGCTTTGGTGCTTTTATATAGCTTCAACAAATGATCAAACTGGGATCTCTTAATCCAAGATAAAATTATGATCAAGCTCGCAGTAGGAAGCGGGCAAAAACGTTCTTTTCCTAAATGAATGGATATGACACTCCAAAATACCACGGTACTTTTTTGACAATAAATCCTAGTACCCTAATTTATATCCCAAAACCAAAGTAATGAAGGGAAAAAAGTAATCAAATAAAAAATACTCTATTTAAAACTAGTGGAATAAGAAATACCCCATTTTCAACCAATGTAATAGCCAAACATAACAACAAGATTGATAAATATATATATATATATACACTATTATCGAAGGCGAGATAATGAATCAAGAAAAAACAATGATTATACCTGATAAAAACAAACTATAATCATGCTAGGATTTAAACTTATCCAAGCAAAACAAAGATAAACAAAAATAAGTTAAGAAAAAAGGGACTAATTCAAATTGATTTTCCAAGCTCTATAATTTGATGAATATTTGATGATATCTTCGAAATTGCATGTTTATAATCAATAAAGAATAAGGCATTTCACAAAGTCCTAATATTTCTAACATATGTAACAAAAAATTCAACAATTTTAATCAATCAGGGCATATTTGGTTTTGCAACTATAATTTTATTTTCTGTGTTTAAATATTCTGATAAAAAATTGCATTTGGCATACCTGTTTTTAAGCACTAAAGTATATGTTTTTAAATATTGTTTAAATGGGCATAATTTCCTCTCTTTTCTGAACATTCTAAAACCTGTTTTTGTAAAACCTGCGTAATATAAAGCCCAGAGGACCATAAAATTTAACAATAAAATTACGAAAGCCCGCACGGCCGTAACAAATAAAAAAAATAGAATCCTGAATATCAATAACATTATATAAACAATCTTCCTATTGTAAACCATTATCTTCTTCGTGCGTTCCATGTGGATAAAAGCAAACGATACAATGTTATTCGGCAAAAAATAGGATACAAAAAAGAGATGATATCGGTAACCAAGTAATTTAAAAAAAGTCATATTCAAGATGAAAAATTGCATATATGAGTTATAATTATCGTCAAATTCTCAAACCGGGAGTCCCGTGACCACGCGATCAGTTCTTGCTAGTTACATTGGTCTCGTGCGAGGTGTTCCTGCCTCTCACGGGGCCATTTGGGGTGTGTTTTGGGTTTTCGTCCTCTAATGGCATATTTTTAAGCCTAAGTCTAGATGTTTTTGAATTATTATCATATTCTCAAATCGGGAGTCCCGTGACCACGCGGTCAGTTCCTGCGAGTTACATTGGCCCCGTGCGAGGTATTCGTGCCTCTCACGGGGCCATTTGGGGGGATGTTTTTGGTTTTTGCCCCCTAAAAACATATTTTGAAACTTAAGTCTAGATATTTTCAAATTATCGTCATATTCTTAAATTAGGAATCCCATGAAGCATTAGGCTAGATATTTTTGATTTGTTGGATTATCCTATAATAGGTTAGCACCGTATTCTTTGGATTTTTATCGCTTTTGCTAGCGATACAGGTGGTCAAGGTAGAAATTGATATTCCACTATTTTGCATCAAAAGCTTTTATTCATATGGATATGAAATGAAATCAAAATTGTTCATGGGAAATTTCTTGAACTCTTTCGAACCAAAACTAAGACCTTTTGCTAGGCGTGCAAGTCTGGAAGAGACATCACCTCTTTTTAGAAGTTGCATTTATTAATGAATTTGTATTAGGGCATGTTTTACCACACATGAAGAAATAACCGCACATATATTATGTTAAAATGATCTCTTTTCATACCCATGCCCTAAAATCAGTTGTCATGCAATTTCTACTTTGATTTTGGGCAATTTTGTTCTTGTACTTCTTACAGATAAATTGTAAACTTTAGATCATAAAATATAAAATACATATAATTAAAGAAGAAGAATTTAATAGATACTCACTATTTCTAGTCTTCGACTTCATCTTGCGATTCGAAGACATAACGAGCTGCTTACTCATATTGTAGATTTATGAGTTTCACCTATTTAAGGTTCCCAAATGATAATTCATCATCAAACTCATCAAGTTACTCAATCAATCATTCTCTACGAGGATTGAACCTCCTCACCTCTTGTTATGCCCTATATTCCCTAGGGTATAGCGATGATTCCATCGTTTTGTATTCTTTAACAATTGACACTCCAATATACTATGTATTCTTCACGTAATCTTTGAAGGTTTTCATCAATCTATCAAAAGGATACATCCAATGATACCTAATGGGACCACATAATAAAGCTTCATCGCTTAAATGCACAAGCAGGTGGATGTTGATATCGAAGAATGACGGAGGAAAATATTTCTCTAATACACCAACTGCCTCGGATGAAGTTGATTTTGCAGCTTTAGTGTGCCTTGTGTTTATCATTTTTCCACAAATTAGGGTAAAACATAAACTATAATTGCTTGACGAAGATCTTTATGTTCCGAAAAGCAATGCCGAAATAATAGAGGGATTAATTAATTGATTATGTGATAGTCGTGAGACTTGCACTGTTTCAATTCATTTGCTTGGTAGCTTACAACCCTACATAAATTACTAGAATAATCGGTTGGAGTCTTCAAGTTAAACAACATGTCTTAGAGGATCTTCTTCTCACTAGTAGTCAAAGTAAAAATAGCCCGGGGGGGTAGAAATTCTTCCTTTTTTAAGATCATTTTTTAACCACAGTTTCTTCTTTATTTTTATATCCTATAGATCTCGGCAGGCCCGCTCTCCATCTTTGGAATGAGATCCACCCAGATATATTCCTATAAGATTTTCTACAACATTCTTCTCTGTGTGCATCACATCAATTAAATGCCTTACACAATAATCTTTCAAATACCTCAAATCAAAAAATATTGATCACATAGACCACGACTTCTCTTTACTAGGGTCATTCGAATCCCCCTAGCTTTACGTTGTAGGTTTACAAACTGAGGGTGTTTGCCTACATACCTATTCCCCGCAGTCGCAGCTGCCTCCTTCTCCTTGATGTGCTGACCAAAAAGCCGAGCAGGTAGTATTTCGTGCTCGTGACTTATAGGCAAAAAGTTAGACTTGTCGTTCCCAAAAGGGTGATGTGTCAATAGAAATCTATGATGACCAGTGTAACTCATCTTAATACTATGTTGTAGCAAACGGGCGTCATTTTCGTCCCCACATATGGGATATCCATAATAATCATGAACATTACAACTGAACAAGGTCCCATAAGAAAGAAGGTCGTGGATCACCCACATCACTATTGTTTTAAGTGTGAACTCTTTACCCTAATGAGAGCCAAACGCCCTCATGCCTTTATCCATAAGTTCTTCGATCAATGGTGCAAAGAATATATCAATATCATAGCAGGGAGACTTCGGCCCGAGTATCAGCAAAGAAAATAATGTGAACTACTTTCCCATGCATAGTGTCGAAGGGTGACTTAAAGGCGTCATGAGAATTGTCCAATAACTCTGACTAGTACTTAAATTATCAAAAGGGTTGAACCCATTAGTTGAGATTGAAAGACGAACTTTGCATGATTCCTTTGCAAATTCATGGAGTTGTGTGTTTGAAATTGGCCAGATGGGTGAATCAACCGGATGACGCATCAGATTCCCACCCATCTCACATTGAGCGTTCGATGTCATGGCCTCAGCTATCCATGATACAATAAAAAACCGTTTTAACTGTGACCCAAGTGGAAAATACTTCAAACCCTTTTGTGGAACTTGTGAGCTCTTGAAATTTTTTACAGGCTTATCCTTTCCATTCTCACAAACTACATATCTTGGCTCATTGCATGCAGGACATTCATCATTCTCTTCGTGCACGTTGTGGTACAATTTGCAATCATAATTGCATGCATGAATAGATTTGTATTTCACACCCAAATCCATCAAGCTCTTCTTTATGGTAGGATAATTGTCTGGTAACATGTCCTCTTTTGGGATAATTTCTTTAAACCACTTAAGAATTTCGATTACACAGTTCCCAGACAAACCAGATTGACTCTTCAATTTATGCAAACCAATAATTGCATATATTACTGAGTGATCTTCATCGCAATCTTTATACAACGATCTAGCCACATCGGCTTTTAACCATATGTATTCCCGATCTCTTTGTAGTTCAGCATCAAATTGTTCATTTACTTGGTAATAATGCATTATCCATATCTATAGATTGGTGGTTTTGATTGTTGTGGATTCTGTAAGCATCATCAATTAAGCCTATCAATGGACAATGTGTTAGTGAATCATGTATTACTTCCACTTGCTGCGGTTCCATTACGCTGTCATGTACCGACAATTTTTTCGTGACCTAAGGTATATTTTTTTCACATGGTATGTCCATATTTTATAGTCTTTACAGATTCCCCACTTTATTAAATGCAACTCAAAGTCTTCCAATGACTTATATTTTTCATTCATACAACGGGTGCACAAACACGGTATCTTATCACTTTTAAGATTTTTGAAAGCATATTTAATAAATTCTCGAATGTCCTTTACATGATTATTTGTTATTAGATTAGTCTCTCCCATCTACTCTTTGTATTATTGGAAATCTATATAATATTCTTCAAATTTCAATCCTGCGGTAATATGTTAAAAAATATTATTACAACTGAGACAAAAAAATTATTCTTAGAACTGAAACAATAAAATATTAGTACAACTGAAACAAAACCAATATTCTTACAGCTGAAACAAAAACAAATTATTACAATTGAAACAAAAAAGTGATTTTACAACTGAAACGAAAGAAAATATTATTAGGACTTGGCCAATAAATAAGCTGGACAAACAATAAAAGATTTTTCATAACTCCTCAATTCCCTCCCACACATGCCGTCAACGTTCACAGTACATCTCCGCAGCCATTGTATATTTGATCGACCATTATTTGAGCCTCGCCCCTCTCCAAAGCTCGGTCGTGTACTAAAGTTTCGAAAACTATGGAAATGATTTTGCACACCACTACAATCCTCGCATTGCTCAGGTCCTTAAAATAGTACTATTCGCCATAGTCATCGTGAGTTATTGATGATGATCCAAGTCCAGTGAGAGGCAGAGGCACAGGGAACGGTAATGTTGAAGGAGTTGGCATTTAAGAGGGGAATATTATGGGGGTCGGCATTTGGGAGGGGAATGTTGAACGAGGCGGCATTTGGGAGGGGAATGTTGAAGGATGCGGCGTTTGGGAAGGGAAACTTAAAGGGGAATGATAGGGGAAACCTTGAGGAGGGGGGTAAGGATAACCTAGAGGAGGCATTGGGGGCCTATAACCTTGAAAAAAGCTCACAAGTTGCCAAATTCGATCTGACAAGAATCCCAAGTTACTTTTAATCTCCTAGACATCCTCAGTGATGTTGAGCTATTTTTGCTCAGTGGACGAGACACGACCTTTGACCGAATAAAGGCCATCCACGAGAGGTACGATGTGTTAAATTTTATATTTAGCATATGTGAGACAACACCTCTCATCCTCTTCCTTTTTTCCTTTCCAAAAGTCTGGGTTAGGGCATCATTTTCAAGGTCAAAGTCATCATAAGGGATCGAACCGGATTGACTGTTGATGGCCTTTATTGATTCCAACATCTTAGCCAAGTGCGACGGGAATTTACTATCTTTGTCCCATCGAGCATGAATGAATAATTTGGGTTGATTTGGTTATTTATCGGCATCATGGCCATCCTTTTTCCTACTTCCCCATTCGTTATTCAAATCCTCATATGATTTGGATCCCAAACTGTGGCTATTAGTTTTTTGTGCCCTATTTTTTTGTTTTGTTCCCTTTGGGCTAGATTTTTCTCCTTCGCCTCATTATCCAAAAAAATATTTCACCACTCTACTAGCATTTCAACATTGAGAGGCACCGTCTCTTTTAAATCCAAAACATCAGAGCTCACTACCTACTTTGGGAAATGTTCCTTATCAAGTTTCCTCCTATATGTCCTCAATGCTTCAGCAACCCAAGATAAAACCTTATGCTTGGAATGGTCGGGAAATGAGAAATGCTTGCAGAGTTGATCATATATGTCATCTTTGGCGGCTTGATCAATAAGGTTCTAGTTGTCTGGTCCACCGACTCCCACGTTCATTTTTCCTAGTGATAAACACCGAGCTTTAAAGTTCGACGCATCATTCTTATCACTCGTCGGGGTATTCCCCTGAGGGAAAAACCCAGTGGTCTTCTTTTGGATTGAGCAAGAAGCATCGAGAGCATTGGATAGGTGCGTTAGAGCAATTGTAGTGCTGGATGAGGGTGGTGGAGCACTTGGAGTTAGACTTGGTGACGAGTGAACCATTAGTGGAGTTGTGAATTTCTCAACCATTGGTGTTAAGAATTGGGGTTGTGCATGAGATGGTGAACCTCGTTGCATTATCACCTCGTCACTTTGTACCATTGGGTTGTTTCCTCTCGACATTATCAATAAAAATAAAAAAAACATAAGTGACTAAACAGTTATAATAATATGAAAGTATAACTAATCAATCAAGCTTATGACAATATATATACATCTTTTCAGAGTAAGACATTAGAATATGTTCAATGTCTCTAATCTCCATCCATTCGGTATTAGTTTTTAAGAACCAATGAATTTTTACACATTGGCAACTAGGAGGAAGGGTATCTATGATTTATATGTAGATATCTGTGACATGAACTCGGAATCCCATTTTTTTCAACTTGTTGGCAAGATTCAATTTTACGTGCATATGGCGCGAGACATCACAGTCTATGTCAATGCTCTCTATACGTAGTTGTATCCATAACGGGTGGATTTTTTTTTTTGCCTTCTCCAACAACGTAACAAATGTCAGGGCTATGTTAGGATGATGTGGGTGAAATATATTTTGTATAACGTCATCCTAGTTTCTAGTAGGGAAAATAGAATACGATCGAACATGTAATCTTGCTGGAGATTAACTCCACGATTTACAAGGTAGTTAAATTGTTGGATCTTTTTATTTCCATACCTATAAATAAGAGTACCCTCTATTTGGCATGCACTAATAAAATACTTATGTGTGTTGTCCAATTGCAACCACTTCCACTCTTGTTGCCAGTGATTATCACCATGTCTCATTTTTCTTGAGAAAAGCATATGAGGGCATTAATATGAGTCCTATAATTAAGGGCTCTAATTAATTAATAACTATTAATTAAAACATATGAGGTATGAGGGTATATTAGTTTGATTATAGTTTTGATTCATCATTACACTTCTATAAATTCATTGCATTTTGGATCTCATCAATGTGAAATCCCAACAACAACCCGCTATAATTATTTGTAACACATTTTGTTAGGGTTTTTATGAGAGAGTTTAAAAGTGTATGTGTATTATCAATCCAAGAAATCCAACATAGTATCCAACAACCAAACCAACAATCAATAATTATCCTGTACTCCTTCAATCATCTACGTAATAAAAAACATACCCATAATCACAATATCTCACTATAGTAAGGTCATTTCTCATTTTATACATGTTAAATTCAAAAACAACATAGTTATTAATATGCACACATATTTGCGACTCATATTAAAAGTAGAGAAGTTAAGAATTGTCACACGAACACAACATGGTAGTTACTGTTAAAAAATAACGACAGGCATACAAACCCTAATATAATGTCAAAAAAATCCATTTTATTATATTTGGTCCAAAAATTACAACGAGCATATAATTCCCAATATAATATGATGACACGCATACAACCCACAACACAATAGACATAATTTTTTTTACCTATTAACAATTTATTTAATTATGTATTGTAAAAAAATATAATGTTTAGGGTTTTGAACAATATTTTGTAAAAAAAATAATACAATGTCTAGGGTTTATTGATTTATACATCCC
>Ga0181464_1001663_pt1 | contig 11143 bp, 11 predicted proteins | sample InSIn2gowninarea_FD_119074 | JGI IMG/M metagenome (GOLD analysis project Ga0181464, IMG submission 119074) | Clean room microbial communities from NASA Spacecraft Assembly Facility at Jet Propulsion Laboratory, Pasadena, California, USA -... ...
TAAGGCACCTATTTTCCATTATATTTTTTGTACCTTGGGCTGCTATTATCTCAAGAATATTAATAAATTCAAGTTGTTCTTCTAGAGTATCTGTGTTGGATGTTTCAAAATACTTATTAAGGAGTGCAATCTTAAATAAATACTTTTCAAAAGGTCAATCTTTTTGTATTCTATATTCTTGTAACCGAATCTCAATTGGATCTAACTGAACTAAAAATTTTCTTGTGCTCTCCTTACTAGTTGGATTTGCAAAGCAAGAACCATCGTCTCCATTACTATTTTCACATCATTGGTGACCTTCAAGCAGTATGGCATGTTGTTGAAAATATGATTCTTCATCACATTTTTCTTGGAATTTTTTAATTCCATATACAATCTCTATATGAAAAGCATGATGATGAATCCCATATTTCCCTTGTGCAGTGAGGTCCAAAATTACAACCTTCAAATCATTATAAGAATTTGTAGAGTGACCCTTTCTTTGATGATAAGTGCAATAAGTATCCTCATTTCCCATTGGAACATATTTTATTATTATTTTTATAATGGTAACAATAAACCTTTTTTCATCAGATATCTAAAAATAAACCTTGGTTTATGTCCACTAAGTATCTCGAATTTGGGGTCCTCTTGATTAGGTGGTGGGGAACAATTGTGGGCATCTTGTGTTTTCAATGTTTCCTAAGGTGATACTCTTTGCCAACATTGTTTTGGTTTTATTTGTTGAATTTGAGGTTTAGATTGTAGTTTAGGTTGTGGTTTCAGTTGAGGTTGAGATTGAGGTTTCTGTTCTCAAAATTTTGAATACAATATTGTCTTACATATGGATTTTCTAACAATGTATCTAATTCTTTCCTTAAAAATGCATGATATTTTTTCTTTAAGTCAAGATCATTATAAATTCTTAACATCAAAGAAGGATTGGCTAACATATGCTCTTTAATTTTCTTAAGTTGATCTTGAGGTGTCAAATTTTAAAATGCAATATCATACATTTCATAGGTATCCATAGCTTCAAGGTTTAAATATGCATCATAATCAAATTAAGCCATATAATCATCATCATCACTATCATTATCATGCACTTGATTTTCTATGATTAACATATCATTTTGCACATCATCATCATTTGCAGTAGTCAAGCATGAATTTGGTAAATTCATTTCATCAAAAGATTTTCTATTGTTATTTTTCTCAACATCCATATCCTTAGATATTTCTTGTGTAGGAGAAGGTGCAAATTAATCACTTATCACATTTAAATGTTCAAGTAAACCACTTCTAGATGTAATATCCATGTTAAAATGTAAGATTTAGAGCGTTGCATAAAACTTTAAGAGATATGAAAAAAAGCACTTTTACACCATGCAATATTAAAAACAAGTTACTAGCATGTATATATATGATATGGGACAAGTTTTATGAGGCTAGAACTTTCAAAATTCAAGAAATTAATCTTCAAATTTTAGTTTTTTATGCAAAAATATTTTATTTGAAAATATTTTAGAGATCTTGATAAAAATTCATTCAATAAGCCCAGATTAATCTAAAAATTTTACCTACTATGAAACAAGTTTTTATCATGAAACAAGTTATCAAATAATTTTAAAATTTATGATTTTTCAATATGACATTTTCTGCAAAAAAATTCCCAAAATTGATCAAAATATGCAAATCTAGACCTAAAAAAATTGAAAATTTTCCCAATTATATCTATTTATGGTTTGAATTTTTTTTTCCAATGCTAGATCCCACCAAATTGAAGAAAATGACCTCCAAAATTTAGGTTTTTCTATAGTGACATTTTTCAGGATTTTATTTTTTCAAAGCAATAAATTTTTCTAAATTTAGAGAAAATTAACTCAACCAAAAAAGAAAATAAAACCAAGGGTTTCTAATGCAAGACTCCTCAGAAAAAGCGATGCCCTAGAATTAAAAATTCTAAGGTTTGTAGGATACGTTTGGTTCACCAAAATGTAGACTCTAAATTGTGTAAAATACAGATAAATATAATTAAATAAATAATCTACAATATACAATTAAATATACAATAAACACTATATCAGATCACAATAGATATACATAAAAAGAGTGCACTTGATATGAAGTGTGTGTAAAATCCTCAAAAGTAGATAACAATGAATCTTTGAAGGATTGGGATCGGATTGAAGGCGAGCTCATGATGGATCTTCACATGTACAAATAAATAGCCTTTGCCACCAAAATCTGAAACCCTCGATCTAGAAGATGTATGTCCCTAATAGCCTAAGAGGAATACACCACTGACAACCTAAGAGAAGCACATTTTTAATTGCATAGGATATGTCAAATTATGCCATGCACAAAAGATAGAAATTCTCATAGCTTAGAGTATAACAATTTCTCATAATAGGTGGCATCAAGAGACATCGTTGCTTGATGAAGATATCAGAAGACAACCACCTATTAGAGATCTTATCATATAAAAGAGTTTTGATATATGGAGATCAACCTATCCACCCGTTTATATAGCCTACAAAAGATGTAGAAAGGAGTGAAGACCGACCTCTTACAATAATATAATCATTGTTATATTCAAGATACTTTAAAATAAGACCCATGATATATGATATAGCATTCAATATAACACATGGTATTGCATTATAATATCCTTTTATCTTGACATATGTAATATTGCATTAAATCATTTAAGAAGTCTAAATATGATTTATTAAATAAATAATAAATCATTTTTAGGCATCTACACATCTAATGTTTCTCGATACAATTCACTATCACAAGTATATTAATAATGAATAACTTGCAGTTGCATATAATTCAAAATTATGTTTATCCTTGAAAATAAAAAGAGTAATTAAGCAGTTGTTGATGGTTTTGAGATTTAGGTTGTGTTTATGTTATTTCACCTTGCTCTTTCAACCTTTAAGTAAGAAGCTTTTTATATGTAGGTTGTTTTTTTGTTATTTCATATGAAAATGAATCAAAAGTGAAGATTGAAAAATCATGGAAAATAGGTGCCTTAGGAAGGGGATAAGCGGAGGGATAAGGTGAAGGGGAGAAGGGGAGGGGTAGGGGAAGGGGCATGGGAGAGGGGAAGAGGAAAATGGGGAGGAAAATAGGGGAAGGGGTGGGAATCTAACCTTAGGAAAATGAACAATATAATTATGATATGTTATTTGTGGGAATCGAACCCAAGACCATGTGGTTAAAATCCACATACTCTACCAATTGAGCTAAGACATGCAAGGGGGAGGGGAAGGGGAAGGGGAATGGGAATGGGAGGGGCAGAATGGAGGGGAAAGGGATGAGAGACATGAAACAAAAAGGTTAAACTACATGTATAATAACTAAATGCTAACTTGTATTTTTCAATCTATTATCCCATTTGCATACTCTCTTTTTTGTAGTGCATTTATGATTATCTTATTTTATTCTATCAAAATTCTCCATAACTATTTATTATGCAATCCACGTTTATATTTGTAGAGTTTTATATTTATTTCTAGTACCAAATGCAAGAAATACACAATATTCTTGTGTTTCATAATCTTCATATGTAGGCAAACCATTCTTTATTGTAAGATATTTTCATAGCCATGTACCAAAAACCATCATAGAACATGTTGGATACTCAAATCCATCATCATCAACTTAAGGTTGATTTAACTTTTTCTTTGTCTCAACATATTTAGCCAACCAATACTTTGTTCCCCTCGGGTGCAACAACAACATACACATATCTTGCAAACAAAATTTAATTCAATAAAATATGACATATAAAACCAACATATATATAAATAATTATGCATTCATATAAATAAATTGAAATAAAGAACTTAATTTAAAGTGAATTAAATTAGCTCCTTGTACAAGGTATGAAACACAATCATAATCCTTTGATGCAAATAATTGATTCTTATCTTTAATTGTTGTTTCTTGTTGAATATCTGCATGCATTTTAACATCTAAATAAATGTTATTTTATTTATACATTGATTTTATTACAATCATGATGACTTGTAATATTCTCTTCTTAAAATAATCAAAAGAATCATTAAATTGTAGAATTCTCACTTTATCTATTAGATAACTTTGTATTACACTAATCCACAATTGCATGTGCATATTTAAATTTTACTATATATTCAAATTTTAGTTCCTCTCTAGCAAGAGCTCTTTTCACACATGCACCAACTCCATCATGTTCATATTTATCATGTCCAGCTCCAAAAAACTCGACATATGTTGGATATTATTTTCTTTGTGAACCCTACTTAGCCAATAAAACATCCATGCATTGTTAAATTATCTCATACAATTATATGATCATATGAAATGTTCTAGCATCTGAATATTTCTTTCCTTCAAATTATCATAAAATACCTTAAATAAAAATTGGAAAAACTCTGGTGAGTATAATCAGTTATCACTCGTATAGAAATGGTACTTATTCAAAAAACATTTATTATCTTATGGATTATCATATGCATGTCTATATATAATATAAAAAAAAAATGAAAATTTGTTGAGAATCATAATATTGAGACTGTATTTCTTCTTATGGTGTAAGAGTATAGTTTTCAACAAAGTCAACCACTGATAATATAGTTCCAACTAGAAATATGTTTCTACATTAAAAACTTTGACTATCAAGCCACTGAATATGTTAGGAGTGTTTCATATATTTTGGAAGAATATTTATTTTAAAATCATCGTTGAATGTATGCACACTAACTTTTTAGTGATCGAATTAACATGCTTTCTAGTTTTTCCATCCCTAAAAGCATACTCAACATTCTTGAATTTTATAGCATCCACTAATGTTTGTCCAAATTTGTGTGAACTACTTTCATGCATACACTCTTCTAACAATGAAAGCTTCCCACATCTATTAAATTTGTTTGAAATACATGCATTTAAATAAAATGATTGGGCATTAGAAGTTTGACAAAATAAACCTTTTATAAACTCATTGATAGATTCAAATGGCATATTAAAACTACATCCTTGTATGAAATTGTTAGTATGCAAAGTATCATGTATATTTCAAAAAAGTTCATAATAATATTTGTATTCCATATGAGTTTTACAACAACATGATATTCTTTACTTATTAATTCTAACAATATGTTTGCATTAAGTTTTACAACAAGATGATATTATCAAAACATACCAAGGCTTTCATTTCTTAAATGATCTTTGAATTATGCTAATATTAAATCTACTTAAAATATTTTATCATTTAATTTTTTTTATACAATTTTGTTTGATTCATATCAAATAGGCAATTTGTATGGGGTTTATCATCTTTTAAGCCAACTCTTAATTTTAAAACATCTCTAATATTAGGTGATACCCTTGTATTATCATGCCAATAATTTTCAATTCAAATTTGATCTTATTATTCAATTTCATGTCAGACCTAGGAAGTCTACCACTAAAACCTCAACATTGGTTGATTGGACCGCTTTCAATACTTTATCTTCTCTTTAAGACTCTTTTCAAAGTTTTAGGATGTATATTTACATATCTACTAAGGTTACTAATTAATTTTTTCTTTGAATTTATTTTATTTACTAAAGCATTTTTTATGGCTTGTTGTATCACATTCTATATTTAGATTGACTCTCTTTTCCAATAGAGTCAATGGTACTAGCAACAGTAGATATAACTTATTTTAGGGGTTCATCTTTTTTCACACCAATAACTAGCTTAGTTTTTATTACTGTTTTTAGTTTTTATATTCTTATTAATAACAACATGAGTTTATATTTAAATCCTAACTCCTTATTAAAAAAGAATTGATCATATATTATTTTTGTGTGTTCTTATTTGTCTCTCAAATATCTCACCAAAGAAAATATGTAAGCTATTACTTTCAATTAGAAAAAATATTATCATATATTTTATCCAAACTACTAGGGGTTTCAATCTCATTGACTATTTCGATTTTTTCAATCCTAATAGAATTAATATCATCAATATTATCAAAACATAGATTTGAATACATATCTATATTATGTATTTCAATATTCTCATTTTCAATATCATTTAAAGGTGGATCCAAAGACATACATGGATTCATGCCATAGTCATTGGATTTGAAGTTTCATTCAATGATGGATTTGAAGATGTACTCATATTTGAAGCTTATATCATATTCTCCTCTTCCACACTTACATCATCTACATACATCTCTTCATACATTTTCTTTTTAATGTTCTTCTCCTCAATTACCATGGAACTTGATGCTTCAATATTATTCAATTTTTTAATCCTTGCTCTTCTTCTTTTTATTTTGCTTCCTTCTCTCTATTTGCAAGAATTTCTTCATATGACATGACCTTCCTTGATCTCCTTTTTTGATATTTTTTATCACCGATGGTTTTCAAACCCTCTTAATTAGGTGTGGAGTTTAGGGAAAAGTAATTATGTTGTGAAGTTTAGGGATAAGGGTATATAGTTTAGGGATTAGGGTTTAGGGTGTCCAGTTTAGGGATTAGGTTTGTACTTTAGAAAAATTAGGGTGTGGAGTTTATTGATAAGGGGTTAGGGTTTAGAGATTAGGGATTAAGGTTTGGAGTTTAGGGATTAGTGATTAGGGTGTGGAGTTTAGGGAATAGGTTTTAGGGTGTGTAGTTTAGGAAATAGGTTTGGAGTTTAGGAAATTAGGATTATGGTATGGAGTTTAGGGATTAGGTTTTTACTTTAGGTTTTAGGGTGTGGGGTTTAGCGAATAGGTTTTAGGGTGTTTAGTTTAGGGAATAGGGTTTAGGATGTGGAGTTTAGGGAGTAGGGTGTGGAGTTTAGGGATTAACGATTAGGGTGTGGAATCCAAGGATTAGAGTGTGGGGAAGTTTAAGTATTATTGATTAGGATATGGATTTTAGGGTGTGAATTTTAGGGAATAAGGTTTAGGGAATGGAATTTAGGGAATAGGGTTTAGGGTTTGGAGTTGAGGGATTAGAGCATGGATTTTAGTGATTAGGGATTAAGATTTAGAGTTTAGGAAATAGGGATTAGGGTGTGGAGTGTATGGTTAAATTTAATTTTGGGAAACTCTTGCTCCTACCCTGTAAAATTGAATATTAATCATAATCCACCAATAAGAATCGAATCAAAGTATTTTCAACTGTTGATGCAAGAACACTCCAAAGGATCTTTTTCAAGTCTGCATAAAATCTTCAACACCATTTTTACTTTGCAAACTCCTAAAGGATTCAATAATGTATTTATTTTGAAATCTCAAGAAAGCTTCAAAATCATATTTCTTATGAAAACTCATAAAAGCTTCAACATTGAATTTCTTTTGAAAACCCATAAAAGCTTCAACATCGTATTTATTTTGAAAAATGTCATAATTGACCTTCAGAATAATTGTAATGGTTACCTCATTTTTCAAATTGTAATAGTATAAAAGCTTCAACACCTTATTTATTTTGAAAAAAATACTTAATTGACCTTCAAAATAATTGTAATGGTTGCCTCAAGTGTCAAGTTGCAATATAGTATTTAATGAGTTGCATGCACAAGATAAAAATAACTTTTTTATGTAGAAAATGTTAATATCGTCCATATTGTATGAAAATGAAAGGAGGAAATGATGCAAAGTCCTTTCTTAAAGTAGTTTTCTTTAGTAATGGATATAAAAGGAATGGGATCCCATTTTATGTAGTGGGATCCTATTTTATAATGGGATTTCGTTCCTTTTTATAACGTGCATTTCTTTTTGCAACGAGATCCTGTTATAGAAAAATAGGATCTCATTATTTGAATTTGAAATATGTTTTCCTCCAATTTAGGCTCAATTTTATGCTTGGGAAAGGTTTGGTGAGCCAACCCTTAGCCTTGGACATGGCAATTTCAATGGAAAATCCTAACTTTTGACATACATTTGATGGAGTTTTTGGCAGAATATTTTCATGAAATTAAAACCCATTACAAATGAGAGAGTGCAAGTTTTAAATATGTAAACTATTTTTACAATTGGATTAGATTTTATATTTTTAAATTAATTTTCAATGAAATTGGTCCATATACTTGAAACATCAAGGTTTCTTAATTTTTAATAACTTTTTATTTTTTAAAAATTTTGAAAAATAAATATGGGACAAGCTATAGAAAATTCTATACAAAATTAAAAATAGAAATAAAAAAATTGATAAGTTTAAGTCAAATTATGCGTACCAGACACAAGCAATTTTAGAAACAACAATCACGACCAATGCAAAATTAATAAAAAAAATATTCATGAAAATATTAAAAAAATATCCAAGATAAGCTTCAGTGCCTTAGGTATTTTTTTCCAAAAGGATTTTAAAAAATACTTTGATTTAAGTCAAATTATGCTTTTTGGACACATGCATGGTATGGTCTTGAAACAATATATTTTAAAAAGTGATTCTTATTCATCCCCATCAAAATTTAATTTTTACTATCTAAGTATTGGAATAAATTACATATTTGAAAACTAGAGTCTGAGCACTACATTTTCACCAGAGTGACCTTTTTCAAGATTCCATGTTTAAGTACTTCAAATTTTGAGATCAATTATGAAGAAACTTGAAAATCAATGAAAACGCTTCCACTTTTGGGCCATAAAGTGGACCCAACTTCTTGCACTAATCCAAGTTCATAAAAACATTCAAGAATTCCACCTTGATAGTGTGTACTAGAGAGTGGCCAAGTTTCCCACTATCATGCTATGTTTATAAGATATACAACCAACACTTGAGACATCCCTTCTTACTCTCAAGTCTGGTGTACATAGAGCTTAAAGACTCCGTGTTCTATGATGGGTGCTCCATGTAGTGTATTTGTAGTTTAGCCTCTTTTTTTATGGCTCACAAGGTTAAGAGGGATATGATGGGAGTTTTGTAGATCTACATCATGAAACTCCTCCCTCTCGATCATTTTGTACTAATGTGATGCATTTTATATGTATGTGTGTATTCTTAACTTTTTATCATTTATTGGCTCATCTTGTTTGTATGATTTATTACTTCCTTAAGTTTGTTGATCCTTTCCACATATAGATTCATCTTAGAACTTTGTATATGGATGATATAAAATATGTATTTTCATTTTTTATAGCATGCTCTTACTTTTGAAATGATGATATTGATCAATTAATAAATATACATGAGCCCTAGATGAATTATTTACTATTATTTGTAGAATAATATACCATATGATATTAGTTATTATTACTAAATGACACTGATCACCACTTGTTAGGGAATTTGGGAGATAAATGATATGCGAAGGTACCCATATGGAAGGTCCCAAATTCCACTCCCACCCTGTACATTGGTGATATTTAAAAACTCTTAACAGGTCCTACAAACCAATAGGTTTAAAGGAATTTAAATGTTGGCTTCACTCCATATAAATTATAATTGAAGTCTACTATAATTTCATAGTGACCATGGTGGAAATATTGGCACTAGCATATGAAAACATATTTCTTATGGTATAAGGCTAATACGAATATAGGTGGTTATCACCACATTTTCCTATGATGGATAAATTAGATAAATTATATTTTAATCTTTCCAATTATAAACTGGAGAAAAATAATTCAAATTATTTGAAAGTTATACCTTGAACCTAAGCTTGCATACTTTGCTTGATGCATCATATGTCAAGGCTTGTTCCTTAGCATCAAGTTTTAGTATTTAAAATTTTCAAAATTTTATTATCCTTTTTATAAACACAAGAAAACACTTTTGTATTTAGTATAGGATTGTGTTAATCCATAAAATGTTTGGTTACGAGTTTATGATTTTTTTAAGCTATTTTGCCCAAAAATATTTAATCAGCACACAAGTTCTTTTTTGAAATAGCATCAAAATGCCTCTTCAACTCATTGGTGTTTGGTATATCTTTCAAGTTATTTTTAAATTTGAAGAAGTTGAAATAATTATTTATTTGTAGATCATTATGCAAATAATTATTTCACTACTTCTAATGGAATTACTATCACTATAAAGGTGCTTCTACGAATATCAATGCAACTAAATACAAAGAATATGAATGTGGAGCACTTGAAGGTGATAGTTACGTATTGGAAGAATATTCCTTTTACATTGCATTAAGTAGCAGTAGATGAAGGTTGTGCATATAATTAAAGAAGAGATAATTTTGTCACAACATGAGATTATTTTCTTACTTACTACATTCAAATGATCTTGTTGTTGTCTTTGGTATCACTATTGCTATGTACCCTACCATTTAAATATGATCTCCATTTGAAACATATAATTTTAACATTTGGGTCATAATTTGTGTATTTCTAATTTTTGATATGAGGATGATTAATTTCTCCATACTACTATTAGGGTGTCATTAATTTTCACCCACAATTTTCTTTGTTTGCAGATATTGTATTAACTTTTTGAAGTCAAAAAAATTTATGAGCATTTAAAAAAATTACAGCTAAACTAATGATAAATCATATAAACTATATATGCATCTAAAAACTTATATAATTCAATATTTATAAAATTGTTGCAACAAAACCTACTCCTATAAAATAATTTATACACATGCACTTATTCATAAATCAAATAAATGAATTATTTTATACTATCTCAACCTACGTACCAATATATTTAATCTAACTAAATCTTTTTAGCTAATACAATTCACATTTTGTAATTTGACTTACAAATAAACTATGAGATCTATTTTTTAATTTTGCTAAAATTATCAAACAAAATCTTATGTAATATATTACTTCAGTTCCTAAGGGAACACCATGGTGGCAAAGTGATTCAAATATGTGAGAGAAGGTCGTAAGTTTGAATCCCCTTTATGGATCCATGGTGGTGCTATGTGGTTGCAATTTGGATGCATTTTGGTTTTATTGTGACCGATCTGTGGGATCTGGATAAAAACCCTTATGTAAAAAGTCTCGCTCGGGAAAAGAACCTACAATTTACCCGGGTCGTGCAATTTACAGGTAGGAACACAACTCCAAGAGAATTAATAACTCCTGCTTACACTTCTTGTTATCAAAAAAATATATTACTTCTATCTTAAAAATCTCCAATATAATAATTATATATTTCCAAATTAAAAACTAAAATAAATTATTTAACACAAATTATTATTATTATTTATAACAAAATTAAAATAAAAA
>Ga0181464_1001029_pt2 | contig 11138 bp, 9 predicted proteins | sample InSIn2gowninarea_FD_119074 | JGI IMG/M metagenome (GOLD analysis project Ga0181464, IMG submission 119074) | Clean room microbial communities from NASA Spacecraft Assembly Facility at Jet Propulsion Laboratory, Pasadena, California, USA -... ...
GGAACAAATGGAAATAGGAACTTGCCAAACAAAAACTCAATAATTATTGGGTAAGAATAGATCTAAAAAATGAGATTACAAACAAAGAAATTAGTTTCATAAATATATACTCTCCAAACCACTACAGAGATAAAGATCAATGTTGGAAATCAGTGAAAGAAGAAGTACAAGAAGGGCAAAGAGGTAAATTAATTATAGGAGGGGATATAAATCTGATTAGAAATATAGATGAGAAGTTGGGAGGCAATTACTTTAGTGATCCCTCAAGAGCAGTGCTGGAAGAACTCATAAAAGAGCACAAATTATTTGATATACCTCCAAGTAATGGAAAGTATACCTGGAGCAATAAGAAAACGGGAACACACAACATAAAGGAAAGATTAGATAGAATATTGATTCAAGAAAATATTGCAGCAACTTTTCCACAGTGAAAAGAAAAATTGTGCATGCTTTAGCTTCCAATCATAAGCAAATGGTTTTGACCTTGGATAGGCTGTAAAATCAAGGATTGATTCCTTTCAAATATAACAAAATGTGGGACAACAAGGAAGACTTTGGCAAGCTAATAAGGGAAAGCTGGAAAAACACTGTAATAGGCTCTCCTCATTATGTATGGGAAACTAAGCTGAAAAATTTAAGACCTCTTCTAAAAGCATGGGCAAGAGAAAATGCTCTCAAAGAAAAAAAATAGAACTGCGAGAGAAACTTGAAAACATGAGCAAGGAAAAAGAAAATAAGCAAGATAGCGAGCAAGAGTATGTGCATGAAAAAGAAGTTTTCTTGGACCTATACAAGCAAAATAGGCAAGAGGAAGAGGAAAGCAGGCAAAAGTCAAGATGTTTATGGCTAAAAGCGGGGGATAAAAACACCGTTTTTTTCCATAACAATTTAAAGATAAGAAGAGCAGGCAATCAAATCGACAAAATACAAGTGGAAGGGTAGGAAATAAGAGGAATGGAAGAAATTAAAAAGACAACACATATCTACTATAAAAACCTCCTCTCCGTAGGGGATCAGCGAGTGGACATCGAAGACTTTCTTTGGCAAACTAGCAATAAAATCAGCAAACAACAAAACAAAGATCTAGAGAAAGAGGTCGCAAAGGAGGAAATAAGAGAAGCAATTTGGAGTATGCATCCGGAAAAAGCTTCAGGCCCGGACGGATTCACAATTGCCTTCTACAAGAACCATTGGGTAACAATAAAAAAAGATTTGGTGAGAATGATCAAAAATGTTTTCAAAAAAAATGAAGTGGAAGAAAATACCAAAGCATCTTTCTTGGCTCTCATTCCTAAAGAATCAAATCCTATCTCCTTTGATAGATACAAGCCAATCTCTCTATGCAACTCTTCTACAAAATAATCACGAAAATCTTGGCAAATAGATTAAAAAGAATTCTGCCTTGCATCATCTCAGAAAATCAAGGTGGCTTTATACCAAAAAGGCAAATGACAGACAATGTAATTATAGTGCGGGAGGCCATACACAACAGTATACAAAGAAAGGAAAAGGGCATGGTCATAAAGCTGGATATGGCCAATGCCTTCGACAGAGTTAATCATAAATTTCTTGTGGTTGTCCTTCAAAAGTTTGGCATTTCTTCCAAATTCATAGATATTGTTATGGCATGCATCACCACCCCCTGGATAGCACCATTGATCAATGGGAGGCCACATAGTTATTTTCAAAGCATAAGAGGACTGAGACAAGGGTGCCTGCTTTCCCCTTTCCTCTATATTATAATGGCTGAAACGTTGAGTATACAACTAGAAAATCAAAGGGAAACAAGAAAAATTACAAGTATTAGAATCGGTAGAGGGGTCAAGGGAATGAACCACTCTCTCTTTGCATATGACACTCTTCTCATTGGGGGATCCTCTAGAATTATAGCCAAAAGGTTTAAATTTTTTTTAGATGATTTCCTTTATGTTTCAGGAGGACTTTTAAACAATAACAAATGCAGAATTTACAGCTGGAATGTTCCAGTCAACACAATGCAGAGGATCTCACAAATAATGGAAATCCCGATTCAATTAAAATGGAGCCATTTTACATATCTTGGATTACTATTGGCCAAAGAAGTGGTCAAGGCAGAAGTATGGAACAAACAAATAGAAAAAATGAGGGGGAAAATCCAAAGTTGGGGAATGACGTGGCTAAATCTAGTAGGTAGATCAATATTAATCAAAGCTTTCTCTTAGCGTTGTCAATCTATCAGTATGCCATAATTATGGCACCGGCAAGCACACACAAACAAATGGAACTAATTACTAGAGGCTTTCTATGGCAAGGAGGAAAACAAGAAACCAAAAAATCTGTCTTGTTCGATGGGATCAAGTAACTCTCCCATTTAAAAAATGAGGTATTTAAATCAGGATACCAAGATTGATAAACAATGCACTTGGGATCAAGTTAGTTTGGAGAATGTTAAATGGGAAGGAACAATGGTGGGGCGAAGCCCTATCAAGGAAATATCTAAACTGTCATCGGTCAAAGATGCTCACCGGAATAATACCAGATCGACCTTGTACTCAAGTTTGGAAACTTATCAAAAAAAAATTATTCCACAAATTAGAGACCAAATTTCCAAAAATCCAAGGAATGGGAAAACTATCTCTATATGGGATGATAGAATCATGGGAGCAACCCCTTTGAACTGTGGAGTCTTGGAAAGGTATGTTTTAATGAACAATTTGGTGGTGTTTGAAGTCCTAGTTGTAACCTTTCTATGCTATAAGATTTAGAGAATGTAATGGGATGAAGCAAGAATAACTCAATTACTAATAGTTGCACTCTCTATGCAGAAAAAGGCAAAGAAGAAAGGTCATGATGCGAAAAGTAGAGGAGTAACGGTTGTCCCTCCACAAACAAGACAGATCCAGACCCGAGCGAGTGAATCAAGGGAAATTAGCCCAAGTCGAAGTGAAGGACTGACAGTTCGGGAAAACAGGCAGAGGAAAAAGAGGAGTTAACAGTTCAACAGATCCCTCAGGATCTTTGATCCTGAGGGATCGTTATTTTCAATTACTCTGTTTTTCTAGTTAACTCCGTCATGAATTGTATAAGAAGGGGCAGCATCGAACATAAGGAGGACTTCGGAAAAGGATTATTATGTACTTGTATTTTCTGTTACAGACTTGTCAATGAGAGAACTCAGTTATTGAGCTTTTTGAGACTTAATTCCGCTGTATTACTTTTGATGCATTAATATAATATCACTGGTGCTATTTTCCTTTCGCATCTGAAGTAAGCCCCGGCAGTGAGCCATTGGAAGCTAAGGGCCCGGCTCCAACGGTCACTGACTGACTGTATCATTACGATTTGTGTGGTGTGTATACTTGTGTGAAGAAGAAATCTGGTATGCTATTATTTGCCGCTCCGTAATCATTTATCAATCGTTTTCTTTCTGTAAATCTTTGTAATGAATTTCTATGCTACTTTCCAGAACGGATCAACCATTATAGTTCCAAGCTAATTACTTCTGTTATAAAGTTGCAGGTGGAATAATAATGTTAGGAAGATGGTTATGAGAGGATGGAACTGATAGTGTACCTGAATTCAGTGTGATTATGCATTTGCTATGTATATGATTGATGTTTCCTGTCTTTTATAAGTTGCCGTTCCATATTATCGAACTGTTGTTTGTATAAAGGATTGCTGTTCCATATGACTGAATCATTGCTTGTATGAAGAATTGTTCCTTGCATTGTATAATTGGTGTGAAGAAGTAAGAACTCGCGAGACTAGTTTCTTTATTGCCGTTCCTTTTATTGCTGTTCCATTTCTGAATTGTTGTTTCATTTCCGAATTGCTGTTCCTTTTAATTGCATTTCTTGTTTTACGTGTGAGAGGAGGATCAAGGCTGTCGTGAGATAACAGCAAACGCTAATATGCTCCCAGATCCATGACCCATACTCTAATTTCCTTTCTTTCATCAGTTGCTAAAGGGATGGGATACTGGTTCCGTACCCTTGACTGATAAAGCTGCTGTGTGAGATTTATTTCTGTAAGCGTAGTTTAGTTATAGTGTAGCATTCATTTCCTTCAGTATTTCTTAAAGGCCTATACTACGAAACACTACTCTAACAAATAGCCTCAGATTGAGCTACCCTTTACAATAACAAAGCGTTCCTGGATTGACTTGTAATGTGAGATAACTAGAGGTGAAAAAGACCCTTGTTGCAGCTCGACATTTTGGCGCCGTTGCCAGGGAAAGGGTATAGCCATTTGTTTTTATAAGAGTAGTGTGCGAATCCGCTAGGGGGGAGTTGGATTTTAAAAACGGAAGGTAAGAACCTGCGTACGGAGCATGTAACAGCCCTGCTCCACCGTCCGCTTTCCTAGCAGAATTGCTGGTTAAATAGGTTTTGCAGTTTAATTGGAGTGCATGTCTAAGCAGAGAAAGCCTGAGAAAAATCAAAAGCCTCCATCCAAAGTCGAGAAAGCCAAGGGGGCGGTGACCCTTGGACGTGCGACCTTCATAGACGAAATCTATAAGAAAGCTGAATCTCAGCCATCAGTAGGCCCTAGGATAATCACCTCCAAACAGCCTACTAGTTCTCTTCAGGCCTCAGAATCACCATCTGAAGCTTTTGCTGAAGTGCATAGTCAGACAGAAGAGTCAGACTTTCGAGAAGTTGAAAATTTAACTCCTGAACTATTGCACGAAGGGAATCTCAACAACCTTCGCGAAGGAGGGGGAGAAACAGGGGAAAATAGGGAACCTAGATCTCCTATCGAAGCAAACCAATTTTTAAATAGTCCAGATAAGGGGAGTGTTGTAAAAATCTTGGGGGAAGAAATTCATCTGCCTCAGACGATTGGTACCGTCATCATTCCTGATAAGGGAAGTGCCGTTAAAACTAAAATTACCAAGACCGCCCCTTCTCAACCAAGAAATACCCTCCTAGAAATTCCTGAAGACTACTGGCATATATTTGATTCCATGGCGCAGAACCAGCCAAACGCTCAGACCTCCACATTGCAGTATCCCATAGTAGATTCTGCAGCAAATGCACCCATGAAAGCTATCCCTCTTCAGCATATTCCTACCTTTCATGGTCTTACATCAGAGGACCCGGATGCATTTTTGTTTGAATTTGATGTATTATGTAGAGGATACGATTACACCACTGACCCCCAAAAATTAAAATTGTTCCCCTCCACATTAAAAGGGGCTGCTCTAAGATGGTTTATGGGTTTGGGCGGTGGAGTCATCAATAATTGGGAACAGATGAAAGAAGCCTTCTTAAAGAAATATCAGGACTATTGTAGATCCAGAGAGCTAAAAGATGAGATCTTTCAAATGTCAGCCCGACCAAACGAAACATTAGAGGAATATGTAGAACGTTTCCAATACAATTTGCAAAGATCCCCCTATGCATCATTACCTCTGCCCGATAATGTGTTGAAAACTGCATTAATTAGAGGTATGAAAGAGCAATGGATTGAAACGTTAAATATTATGGGGAAGGGAGACATTTATCAGGAAAATTTTGCTGACATCATTGATTTGTGCATCAGGAGCTCAAGAGGCAGCACAAGAATAAAGCCAGCAGAATATGATCGCTTTACCAGAGATAATAGAACATCAATGGAGGGAGTAACACGCGTGGAACTTGGAAATTTGCTGGAAAATTTCAAAACTGATATCCTGGGGACACTTACTACACAGCTGGATATTGTGCAGGCTAAGCAAAAGCAAGTAGAGGCAGAGCAAAATCTGGCAATTTTCTGTCCTCGATGCAGAAAGAAGCATAGCCATAAAGAATGTCCACTGGATACAGTTCAGATATGCGCCATCTGCACCAAGGACCACATCACTGAAAGCTGCCCCTCACTTCCTGGTCTAAAGGCAGTATACAAAGAAGCAGAAGAGGAGCCAGAATCAGCATATTTTATTAACCAGCGTCGCCAATGGCAGCAGAAGCAACCTGGTATGTTTTCGGATCCCACCTCTTCTTTTCAATTTCCGCAGTATAATGCTCAGCAACACAATATGTGGCAAAATCAGTCCCAGCCACCATTTTCGAATTGGTCACCTCAAATGTTTTCTACTCCGAATCCTTGGATGAACCAATTTGGTTGGCCAAACTTCCCTTATCCCCCACCATATTGGCAGAATAATTCATATCCTCAGCAATGGACCCCTTCTACTTCGCAAGGTACACCCTGGCAGACAAACTGGCCAAAATCAACATATCAGCCAGCAGGATCAATTCCACTCCCTCAACCAACTCTGCCAGCATTGCAACAAAATCCCCAGCCTAATCTGAGACCGCAGCTCCCAGCCCAACCCAATCCCAATCCGAATAATAGACCAGTCCAATCCCTTCAAATTTTAGAATCATTAGAGATTGAACCGGATCTGCAGGAGTGCAATGATCTTCAGTTAAGATCTGGGCGAATTATAGAAACCAAGGGACATAAAATAACCCATGTTGAAGATCAGTTACCTATAGAACAACCAATCCAACAAGAAGATGTAAATAAAGAACAACCAATCCAACATCAAGTAACTACGTCTTCTCCACCTTTCCCAGAACGATTGACTATCCCACGACCAACGCAATATCCAGATTTTGATATTCTGGGAGAACTACAAAACTTGTACATAAGAATTCCATTTCTCCAAGCTATACAGGATATCCCCATATATGCAAAAACCATAAAAGACCTGTGTGTTAGAAAAACAAGGAGAAATTTAACATCTAACCCAAGAGTCCAAGTAGTCGGTACTCTATCTGACCTCTTATCAGGAAAAGAAACCCCAGTCAAATATGAAGATCCCGGAAATCCAATTGTTACTGTCCAAATTTATGGGCAGACCTTGACTAACGTTTTAGTTGATCTAGGAGCTGCCATAAATATTTTGACAACATCAACCTGCCAAAAACTTGGAATTACATCGGTAGAACCCACCTCCACCTTGTTAGAGTTAGCTGACCGATCAGTAATTAGACCTGAAGGCACCTTATATGATGTAATGGTTTCAGTTGATTCCTGGGAATACCCCACCGATTTCCTGATAATCAATCCTAAAACTCGACTAGATGGACACCCTCTAATTTTAGGAAGACCTTGGCTTGCTACTGCTGACGCCTACATCGGTTGTCGGCAAGGGAACATGACCATAACTAGAGGGCCGGATATCAAGAATTTAATCTTGTACCCTCCAGCACAGCCAAGCATGACACTGATGAGAACGAACCAGCGCCCTGCCTCATACACCACTGATAATATCAGACCTCCATTAACTCTGCAGGAAGCATTAGATTTCAAAGATCAAACGGAAGATGACGCTATCAATAAATTCATTAGCCATACAGAATTTCCGCCTCACACACAATGTTTTATGATAAAAGCGGCATTCGATAGCGAGCTAGAGGAAGATCCTCTGAAGGAAGAAAATGACCAAGCTATACCTGTGACTTCTGTCGCCAATAGCAAAGTAGTGGAAATTGAACCAGGCAAAACTCTAAACAATAATACCAATCTTACACCGGATCAAGAGACAAAACTCATTCAGCTGTTGCAAAAGTATCAGGAGGCATTTGCATGGGATTATCCCGATATGAAAGGGATCGATCCTCAGCTCTGCACACATCATATTTATATCGAAAAAGATGCAAGACCGGTTCGCCAACCGCAAAGGAGACTCAATCCCCATTTAAAGGATGTTGTAAAAGATGAACTTCAGAAACTCCTAGATGTTAATTTTATTTATCCTATTTCGGATAGTAAATGGGTCTCTCCCCTGGTGGTAGTACCTAAAAAGAACGGGAAATGGAGGATCTGTGTAGATTATAGGGAATTAAACAAGGCCACACAAAAAGATCATTTCCCTCTCCCGTTCATCGATCAAGTACTTGACACCTTAGCAGGGAAGAAATACTTTTCTTTTCTGGACGGCTTCAGTGGATACAATCAAATTCAGATTGCCCCTGAAGACCAGGATAAGACTACCTTTACTTGCCCCTGGGGAACATTTTCTTATCGAGTATTACCCTGTGGCTTATGTAATGCTCCCGCCACATTCCAAAGGGCTGTTTTGAGCATCTTTGCAGATTTAATTAATGATGGATTAGAAGTCTATATGGATGATTTCACACCTTATGGAGATGAGTTTGACCCGGCTCTGGATACTCTGGAAAAAGTCCTTCAGCGCTGCATCGCTACTAGACTCTGTTTGAGTCATGAAAAATGTTACATGATGATGACTGAAGGACTCATTTTGGGACATTACATTTCAGCAGCTGGTATTCAGGTAGACCTGGCTAAAATACAAATACTTTTGCTTATTCCGACCCCCACTACTCAAACAGAGGTACGCAGCTTCCTTGGATTCTCTGGATATTATAGGCGGTTCATACAACATTATTCACATATAGCTGCACCACTACATGCATTAACTGGAAATGTTGACTTCTTATGGACAGATAAATGCGATCGAGCCTTCAAAGAATTGAAGAAGCTAGTGTCTACAGCTCCAGTTCTCCGAGGACCAAACTGGAATCTACCATTCCAAATTTCAACTGACGCCTCAGACACAGCAATTGGTGCAGTTCTCGGACAGGAAGAAGACAAGAGACCATATGCCATTTATTACATCAGCAAAAACTTGGCTCCGGCAGAATTAAATTATACTGTCACCGAAAAAGAATTTTTAGCTGTGATACACGCTGTTAATAAATTTAGACACTATATTACAGGCTATCCTGTTACTTTGTACACAGATCATTCTGCTATTAAATATTTAGCAAATAAGCCTGTTACAAATGGACGAATAACCAGGTGGTTGATCTTGTTGCAGGAATTCGACATCACAATCAAGGATCGCCCGGGCAAGGAGAACCCTGTCGCTAACTTCCTCTCCCGGATACCAAAATCAGTTGAGGCAGCAGCGGTTGAAGACCAATTCCCCGATGAACACTTATTTGCTGTTGCTGTTCAGACTCCCTGGTACGCTGATATCGCTAACTATCTGGCAGTAGGCAAGCTCCCCAAACATTTGACCCCTAACGAACGGAAGCAAATTGTTCAGAAAAGCACTCGATTCTCGTGGGTTGGGGGCTATCTCTTTCATACGGGAGCAGACATGGAAATCAGACGTTGTATTCGAGAGGACGAAATCTTTGACATCCTGAAAGCCTGTCATGATGGGCCATGCGGGGGACATTTCACTGAAAGAAGAACAGCACATAAAGTGCTGCAAACGGGCTACTATTGGCCAACAATTTTTAAGGATGCGAAAAAATTCGTCCAAGCCTGTGATAGCTGTCAGCGCTCAGGACGACCTGGTCAAGCCGACGAAATGCCTTTAAGACCTCAGCTAGTCATCGAACCATTTGAACGCTGGGCTCTGGACTTCGTTGGACCCATTAACCCGCCATCAAACCAAAGAACATATATTTTGGTGGCAACCGAGTATGTTACTAAATGGGTTGAAGCGGAGGCACTACCCAGAGCCACGGAAGACTCGGTAATTCAGTTTTTGTTCCATTTATTTGTACGATATGGCCTCCCAAGGGAAGTGATTACAGATGGAGGACCACAATTTGTGGGACATAAATTAGCTGCAACGCTCAATAATTACCATGTTCAGCATAAGATTACTACCCCATATCACCCACAGGAAAATGGGCAAGTGGAAAGCATCAACAAGGTAATAGAGTCCATTCTGACAAAAACAGTTGCATCACATAGGCGAGATTGGGCCGCTCGATTACCAGAGGCACTGTGGGCTTATCGAACCACATGGAGAAGTACAACCGGTTATTCACCATACCAGCTAGTGTTTGGAAAGCAGCCTATTTTTCCTATCGAATTCGAAATTCAAACGCTGCGAACTGCTCAAGAAGTCGGATTGGACTTAAACGAGGCACAAAGGAATCGGTTACAGCAAGTTAATGAATTAGACGAAACAAGACTCTCTGCATTACAAAATACAACACTTATCCAACAGCAGCGAGCCAAATGGCACGATGCGCTCATAAAAAACAAAGCGTTTCATTAGGGGGACTGGGCTCTGTTATATGATTCCAGATTTCAGGACTTCCCGGGGAAGCTTCAAACTCGCTGGCTGGGACCATATGAGATTCAAAAAGTCCATGACAATGGGACCCTCACTCTGATCACGATTGATGGCTCTGGACATACATTTAAAGTAAACGGCCACAGAGTTCGACTATATCGTAAACCGCTCACTCGAGAATCTTTTTGTCAGCAGTTGCGCCAAGATACTCATATTGAGATCATGGGGGAGGAAGCAAAAACTTCCTCACCTATGGCCCAGTAAAAAAAAAAAAATTTCATTCTTATCTGTAAATAAGCCTGTAAATTTTGTAGATATGGCTGTTAGCATTTGTGTATTTTTGCTGTTCCTTTTCAAAAGGAACAGCATTTGTGTGTTTTTGCTGTTCCTTTTCAAAAAGGAATAGCACTTGAGTATTTTTGCTGTTCCTTTTCAAAAGGAACAACACTTGTGTGTTTTTGCTGTTCCTTTTCAAAAGGAACATCATTTGAGTGTTTTTGCTGTTCCTTCTCAAAAGGAACAACACTTGTGTGTTTTTGCTGTTCCTTCTCAAAAGGAACAGCACTTGTGTGTTTTTGATGTTTCTTTTCAAAAGGAACAACACTTGTGTGTTTTTGCTGTTCCTTTTCAAAAGGAACAGCACTTGTGTGTTTTTGCTGTTCCTTTTCAAAAGGAACAGCCCTTGCGTGTTTTTGCTGTTCCTTTTCAAAAGGAACAGTCCTTGCGTGTTTTTGCTGTTCCTTTTCAAAAGGAACAGCCCTTGCGTGTTTTGTTGTTCCTTTTTAAAAAAAGGGACAGCATTTGTGTGGTTTTGTTACTCCTTTCCAGGCCAATGCATGATATGAGCTCTTCCACACCCTTATTTTCAAGAGAATGCTGTTTGTCCCCTTCACATAAGGGATCTGTTGCCCATACTTTTTCCAAGTTCATAAATAAATAGCCATATATTTTATGCCATAAATATAAAAGACAGGATATATAGAAGATCAACATATCATAAATCGCTATTTTGTTTTTTGAAAAAGCCCTAGTATTGATTTAAGCACAAAGGAATGATGCATACACTCTTTATTATTGGTTGTCAGGATCTCGCCCCTTGATGGTA
>Ga0181464_1001667_pt1 | contig 11135 bp, 18 predicted proteins | sample InSIn2gowninarea_FD_119074 | JGI IMG/M metagenome (GOLD analysis project Ga0181464, IMG submission 119074) | Clean room microbial communities from NASA Spacecraft Assembly Facility at Jet Propulsion Laboratory, Pasadena, California, USA -... ...
CTCTGAATTCATGTAATCATAGCTGCTAGAATTTTTTCATATGTTCTTACAGATTCATTTGTATTGACTCGTTAATGCATGTGCCTATATGGATCTTTGATATTATATCTTTAAAATTGTGCTCCATGAATCATCACACCCATCCTCTTTCATCCATTATGTCTACCTTTAACTCAGATAAGTGTATAATTCTGGAGGCTTCAAGCTCTATGTGATAAGTGTAGAATTCATGATCCTTCAAGCTCTATGTGGTGAGTTACTCTATCTCCTTATCCTCTCTCATTTCTCTACCAAAGCTTATTAAACAGTAGGCCCTTTAACTACTCGGCCTCCACTAGTTTATACACATATTTTTGTGAGTTGTATATGTGAAGAAGTACCAGAAATTCATGGCTTACGCCTTTAGATGAATGAACCAACCCATGTTTTTTTTTATATATAAAGACATATATACAAAAATATATGTGATGTCTCTAGCTTCCTAAGAATCATATGAGACACACAAAATCTAGATGTTCCAGGCACTAGTCTTGTAAGCAATCCGAGGCTATCTCTGGAAGTGACAACATGGTCTGCAAGTAGGGATTAATGGTAGATCCTACAAAGATAGTAGTGATTGTCAATTTAGAAGCTCCAAAGAATGTAAAGCAGTTGCGCGCAACATTGGGACACATTGGTTACTATAGAAAGTTCATCAATCTTATGCACAAATAACCACGCTGATGGAGAAATTATTGAAGAAGGATGCAATCTTCTGTTGGGATGAAGAGTGTCAGCGCAGTCTAGATGTGTTAAAGGAAAAGATGGTGATTTCTCCCATTTTTGTGTATTTCCAGACTGGAAGAAAGAATTTCATGTTCACTCGGATGCCTCCTGTATTGCGTTGGGTGCAGTGTTGACTCAGCTAGGAGAAGGAGAGATAGATTACCGTATAGCCTTTGCGAGCCAGAAATTGTTCAAGGTTGAGAAGAATTATTCAACTACAGAGTGCAAAGGATTGGCGATGGTCTACGTGCTACAAAAGTTTCGATATTATTTGTTGGGTGCAAATTTCAAAATCCAAGTACCTTGTCAACAAGTGTTGGGTAGCGGAGGCCCTGCGTAACGGTTTTGGGGCTTAAAGCCTAGAAGTTAGGGTAATAATATTGTAAATCTCTAAAATGCGCAGAGCATGAAATGTAATAGGTCGAGTCAAGGGGTTTTCCACCCAGAAATAATATAGAATAATAGGAAGTAAGTTGCCCTGCCCATGGTCCGTGGACCATGGGAATGTATAAATAGAGTGAGGCTCTAAGGGTAGAAGGCAGTTTTTGGGGATGAGATCTGATGTGTTATGGGTGGATGAAAGTACTTGGTGTTTTTCATCTGTAAGTTCGAGTCAAGGGTGTTAGTGGGTAGATAGAGGCTCCACAACTATGTGCACGGAGGCCTAATAAAGTCCGCAGCTATGTGCATAGACCCCTGTAGCTATGTGCATAGGGAAGAAAGAAGATTCTACTGAAATGAAGATATTAATAAAGATCAGTTGTTTCTGAAATATCATAGATCTATTGTATTTTGGTTCATACATCAGTTATATGAGTTTGTTATATGAGTTTATGTCTTTAAAAGAATTATGATTATGCGCACTGGGTTTTATTGTTAAATGTTTGCTTAAAGACTGTAACAAGAAGATCAGATCTGTAACAATTTCATTAGTAAGAAAGTGCACCTGCATGGATCTACATGAAAGTTAAATAACTGTACAGAGTGATGTGAGGCCATAGAACGGTTCACGACCCCTCCAGACCACATAAATACATCCCAAGGGAGCAGAAACCTGGTTCCAACACCCTCCCTTGCTACCTCGGGTGAGACCTCAGTCCGCGCTCTATGAATTGTTGCCGAAAGGGCTGGTAGCTATGGGATTTGTTTGTCTAATAACTCTTTCGAGCGTGGGTCAGGGCCTAATAAGCCAATAAATGGTTCCATTGCCGGGACCAGGATTTGCCTGAGGGATGTTTGATGTCAGAAGTTTGGAACCCTATGGAAATTGAATATTGATTGGATTAGGAGCAGTACAAGTTCGTAGGTGGCCTTAGCACACCTACACGCAAACCAGAAGTTTAGCATGGTGAACGCGATCAAGTTGCCTGTGTTCAAAGGAGTAGGAAGTGAAGATCTAGAACAATTTTGGTTCGTAGTAAGGGCAGTGTGGGAAGCACATGGAGTTACGGACGATAATATTAAAAAGGTTACCTTGGTAAGTGCACTACAAGATTGCGCGCTGACTTGGTATATTAAGCACTCCAACGATCACCCCAATGCCAGAATAGCAGAGATCTGGGATGTGATAAAAAAGGAGTTTAGTTGGCCGAAATTAGAGACACAATCGATCATCGGATTCAAGGAGATCGTGATGCTACTAGGAGAAACCCCTTGGGATCTGGATCAAAGACTGAAGAGTACGATCTGAGAGGCTAACATGACACTAACGGATGCGCAACACTGCACGTGGTTTGTGGCGTCTTTAATGCCACACCTGAGGACAGCGCTGTCACAGCAGAAGATCTTGACCCAGGCTGAAGCATTAGAAATAGTGATGAGGTTGCATGAGGCTCCAATATAGGATCATGGGTTGGGAGTTCAGCAGATTCACGTGCAAATAAAAAATCTATGCTTGGAAATGCAGAGTCTGAAATAGGAGAGGCACCCAGGTCGGAAGTGCGTGAGGAGGTGTGGTGCATAAAGTGTAAAGGCCAGGGCCACAACAAGGATCATTATCCGATATTCACAAACTACTTGACAACGGGGGGACTAATGCCGTTGTGACCAGAGGCACAAGCGGGGACAAGCACGATGCCCTCGCTCTGGTATGCAATCTGTCAGTTGGGAGGAAAGCACAACATGGACAACTATCACCTATTGCAAAAGTTTACCCAGACCCCCCAACAACTATTTTGCAATTTTTGTATATCAGTGGGCCACGATGAATGAGACTGCTGTAGTTATGAATTATTGATGGATCCAACACTGGCCTACAGGATGCAGACAGAGGTGTGAGGTTAGGATCTAGCCGCGGCGATAGCACACGGTGGGTTCCAAGGATGAGGACGGGGAGGAATGGGGCCAGGAAGGCACTGCAGGTAGCTAATCTGTTACAACTGCGGAGGACCAGGGCACTACGCATGAGATTGTACCAACCTGACCAGAATATCGTGCCCCTACTGCGAGTAGTTCGATCATGAAATAATATATTGCCCCACACTGATAGTGCAGATCCGTGAGAAAAGGGCTGCACAACCTATGGCGACACAGAACGTGCAGATGATGAGGTCCTAACTGCGCGAGGAATACCCCAACGTGAACATGATGCTTAGAAGTGGCACCGCCACAGGGGAAGATAAGGGGAAACTAACCAAGGAAGATGCAGGGGTTCGTAAGGAGACATGTCTGGAAGCTAGGAAGAGCTTCGCGAAGGTCTCTACCCTAGGTAGTAAGGATCAATTCGAGCTGGAAATGGATCCCTCGATGCTAACTACCTTTTTAGAGACATGCATGAAATTACTTCGTGATAATAGGGCAGTTAAGGGATTACAAGAGCTGATAACTAGGTGTGCATGGTTGGGTGAACCTCTCGTGGTATGAAAAGTGGAGAAATATGCTTCGTGTATTGGACGGGAAATGCAATTAACGACATAGATTGGCAACTATGAGATGGATCAGATCATTCTGGACTTAAGCTGGGATGCAAATGTGCTACCCAAATAAACTTGGGAGCGCATGAGCAAGCCCACACTGCAATGGTCTCTTATTCAATTGTAAATGGCAAACCAACAGAAGATCCTGCCCATGGGAAGACTGCAAGGAAGTAGAGTAGATATAGAAGGTGTGAGCACACAAACATACTTTGAGGTGATAGAAATTGTGGATGAAAGTAGCCCTTACCCTACATTGTTAGGAATATACTAGGCCACCAATATGAGTGGGATCATTAATTTAAAGAAGAGGAAAATGATATTTGAGAAGAAGTCACTCCACGTAGTTATTCTGCTAGACCCAGCTGAAGGATTGCATTACAATGAACCCATGCACGACGAAGGAAGTGATGATGAACTAGATTGTATCTACAAGATTACTACACAAAATCAAGATTGGGTCAATCCAATTGCACAAGGAAGAATATCGTGGGGTTGTGCAGAGTCCTGCACTGCAGATTCAGATGAGGAAGACGAGCGGTGGCATAATCGGCTAACCAGGGTAACCACATTAAACTGCAATATGATGACTAGGTCGCTGTATTGCTAAGAGCTCAGGATCACGAATTGCCGATGTATGATGGGTTGACAGTGATAGATGAATTCTTGACCAAGTTTGAAAGCGTGGTACCAGTGCACCAACAGTTCGATACATTAAAATGGGTATTGCACGCAATGCCTGCACGTTGATGGGGAACACATGAAGGAACCTTTGAAGACTGGTGCGACTGCCAGTGGATGATGCAGATAAGGTTTGGGAAGCTGGAACTACGAATAACTAAAAAGTATGACAGGTGTGATGACCCATGCATGCACCTCACTAGATGGACCTAGACCTATGGAGAAGAGCCGCAACTAGAGTGGGTACACTTATCTTATGATACCCTAGATGTCATCCTAAGGAACTGGTACATTGAAACAAAGCTTCGACACGGTACAGGTGAATGGGATATCTTGCGCGAAGGGTTTTTTATTAACATTCTTATTTGAGGACCAATGGATGGACACTGTTGACAATGCGTTACAAGTAGTAAAGGCTGCCATTTTCAAAGTACCATTGGAACTAGAAGAAATAGTGCAGCCAGACTGGTCGCACCAATTGAGCCGGGCCCTAGAATGTTACAACGTACAAGTCAAAGATGATGAGGATGATCCCAAAAATATCAATATTCAAGAAACAGAGGGGAGTTGTGAGGTGCGTGAACCAGTGATCGAGGACCTTGACATCACCACACTGCTGAAAATGAAAGAAGTGAACATTGGTATGGAGGAAAAGCCAAAGTATGCAACACTTGGGGACTATTGGGATGATGCAATAGTGGATAAGGTTGTCTAGTTACTTTGTGAATATTAGGATTTATTCCCAACCAAAATCATGGAGTTAAAAGGAGTCCTCAACAACCTGGGAATGATGAAGATAACTCTGAATCCAGATGCAAAGCCAGTCAAGCAGTGGCCCTATCAATTGAATCCAAAATATAAAGTAAAGTTCTATGAAGAATTGGATAAAATGCTTGCAGCAGGCATAATTGAACTAGTGGAGGAATCCGACTGGGTAAGTCCTATGGTTGTACAGGAGAAGAAAAAAAGGGAGAAATTTGCATCTGTGTGGATCTCAGGAAGCTCAACGATGCATGTGTTAACGATCCATTCGCAATTCCATTTATAGACAAAGTACTGGAAAATGTTGGGGGACAGGAAGACTACTCCTTTACGGACGGTTTCTCGGGGTACCACCTGCTCAAGATTGTGCCAGAGGATAGGAGTAAAACAACTTTTGCTATCGAATGAGGTTGTTTTCAGTATATGGTGATGCCCTTTGGACTAAAGAACGCACTGACAATATTCTCGCGTGTTGTGGTAGCTGCATTCAAGGAATTTATACATAAGTTTTTAGAGGTATATCTTGATGATTGGACAATATTTGGGCTAATTAAGAAACATACCGCGAGCTTACGGTTAATGCTGAATACTTTCCGCTAAATAAAAAGAAGTGTACTTTCCTCGTCCCCTTCGAGAACTTGCTCGACCATGTCGTCTGTAAGCAAGGCCTGATGGTAGACCTGACAAAGATTGCTGTCATACTCAATCTGCAACCGTCGTGAAGTGTCAAGCAGCTGCGCGCCATGTTGGGACACATTGGTTACTATCAAAAGTTCATCAAGATCTATGCGCAAATCACGACACCAATGGAACAGTTGTTGAAAAAGGACGCTACTTATTGCTGGAATGAGGAATGTAACAAAAGTCTAGAAATGCTCAACGAAAAGATGGCATTAGCTCCTATATTGGTCTTTTCGAAATGGGACATTGAATTTCACGCGCATTGTGTATCGCATTGGGCATGGTACTCACACAGGAAGGAGCAGAAGGAATTGATCACCCGATCGCGTTTGCTAGTTGACGATCATCCAAAGCTGAGAGGAACTACTCCACTACTGAGTGTGATGGATTGGCGATGGTATACGTGCTCCATAAATACTGCCACTATTTACTCGAAGGACACTTTAAGATGTATATTGATCACTCTGCTCTAAAATACCTAGTTAATAAGCCTGTGTTGGGGGGGTGCATTTGTATGTGGTTGTTATTGTTTCAGGAATATGATTTTGAAGTCATCGTAAAGCCGGGGTGTCTAAACGCAGGCCCAGATCACCTATCCTGAATTGAGAATGGTGAAGAACCCACAAACCTAGAGGAGGGACTACCTGATGCACAACTCTATGCAGTGCGTGTCGTGGATGGCCACTTTGAGGATATAATCCACTTCTTAACCACAGGAACCACGCCACAAGGGTATTTGGTTTAACAGAAGAAGGAACTGGTGATATGCATAACAGACTTTACAGTTATTACAGGGCACCTCTACAAAATGGGCAACGATGAAATATTATGTAGATATGTATTAGAATTTGAGCGAGGACAGATCCTTGCCGAAGCACATGGGGCGGGTTGCAGGAGGACATTATGCAGGATGCGCCACAGCACAAAAGATTCTTCGTGCAAGACTCTGGTGGCCAACCCTACATCAAGACTCAAAAGCATATTGTTGGGCCTGCGACGTATGTCAACGGACTGGGAAACCATCGTAGAGGGACGAAATGCCGCTCAAGCCACAGATGATGCTGCAACTGTTCTAAAAATGGGTGATCAACTTTGTGGGGCCTATCACACCTCCAGGAAAGACAGGTATGCGCTATATCATCACCACGACAGATTACTTGACACGATGGGCAGAAGCACAACCGGTTAAGGACTGCATGGTCGCTACAGCTACAAAATTTTTGTTCAAGAATGTGTTAACATGGTTTGGATGTCCAAAAATTCTAATGAGCGACCGTGATATGCAATTCCTGAATGAGACTATCAGCGTGCTCACTGAGGAGTTCTAGATATACCATCAACAAAGCACACCATACCACTCGCAGGCAAACGGGACCGTTGAAGCTTTCAACAAAATCTTGGAGGCTGCGTTGACTAAGGTATGTAATGCGCAGCGAAATGATTGGGATTTGTGCATACCTGCTGTGCTATGGGAATATCGAACAACGTGCAAGAAGTTGTCGGGCCAGATGCCTTTCCAGTTAGTCTATGGCAAGGATGCTGTCATGCCAATGGAATACATTGTACCTAGTTTGCGAATAGCAGTGACGACAGGTATGGCAGACCGCGTGGCTTTGGAAGATAGGATCTTATAACTAGAATAACTTGAGGAGGAATGGTTTCTAGCAGGATTCCATCAGCAGGTACAAAAGTAATGGGAAAAAGCTTGGCATGATCGCCATATCAAGATGCGCACATTCAAAGAAATGATCTAGAATTACTCTACGACAGCAAGTTCGAGAAATTCCCTGGAAAACTTCAAATGCATTGGTTGGGACCCTATGTAGTCCAAGAAGTCACAGATGGGGGCGCAGTCCAACTTGCCAAGTTAAATGGAGAACCTTTCCCAAGTAGAGTAAATGGCAGTTGCCTGAATCTCTACACGGTTGGGCCAACCGCGTGACTAACTGACCAAAGGATAGTCTCACCACTCCAGGCAGTTGGAAGAGAGTGCGGGATGTTAAAGCAGTCTGTGGGGAAGCTGCGCAACAAATAGGGGCGCGTAGAATTGGTATGTCACAAGGTCACAGTTACGCAAAAGGGGCTACGCTGTTGCATGGACAAGTAGAGAGGTGATCATTGCAGGCACTATTGATGACAAGATGTCTGAGTTATGGCAAAAGGGAGCGGGCGACGAGCAATTAAGAGACGCGGTACGAGCCAGATTTGGAACGATCTGCTGCATGCTTAATGTTACAACACCAGAAGAGGAAGGAACCAACGAATTTGAATTTCAAAATGCTTATAAATCACAAGGGGAATCCGCTGAACAATTTGTGATTTTGAGGAAAGTAAGCTATTGTGCCTTCCCACTAATATGGAACTGTTCGTTATTTCACTCAAGGAGTAAGCCCACGGGTTGTGATATGGCCAATGGAGATGCAGGACTTTTTGGATAATATGGTGTTGACGGTCACGGGCACCACATAGAATTTAGCACTAACGGTAGGAGATGTGCCAGAAATTCTTAGACACAAAGTAGAACTGGTCCAGATGTCGTTGCCCAACCCATGGGCTGGCTGGCGAACCATAAAAGATAACGGAATGACTGTAAATATGGATACCAATGATGGAATTGCAGTTAACAGTTTGCCTCTAATGCACCTTGAAGATTGGGATCTCGTGGATAAAAACAATTGTCTTGCAAAATTGCAACACAAGCTACAGCAGACAGTGTGTATAGGCAACTAGAAATTGGAAACTTGCTGCATTGGCATGAAGAGTTCCCATATGTGACACCCCAGCTTGCACTAAAATCCTAAGAGGGGTTGCTCTATGTTAACCGAGCAGAGCATAATGAGCATTATCGGTTGCGTGAATTAGTGGAGGCAATGGAGTAGGAGCTAGAAGAAGAGATGCAGGAGACAAAGAAGGGGCAACAGAAGGCAGTGCATTGCTCACAGGGATGGTGGATCGTGGAGCCTAGGCAATGCGTATCACCGCACCGATGAGTGACTCAGGACGAGTCATGATGATTGTGTTGGGGGCCTGTTGGATAGCGGAAGCCTCGCGTAATGGTTTTGGGGCTTAAAGCCTAGAAGTTAGGGTAATAATATTGTAAATCTATGAAATGCACGAAGCACGAAATGTAATAGGTCGAGTCAAGGGGTTGTTTGCCCAAAAATAATATAGAATAATAGGAAGTAAGAATGTAGAAATAGAGCGAGGCTCTAAGGGTAGAAGGCAGTTTTTAGGGATGAGATCTGATGTGTTATGGGTGGGTGAAAGTACTCGGTGTTCTGCATTTGTAAGTTTGAGTCAAGGGTGTTAGTGGGTAGATAGAGGCTCCACAGCTGTGTGCGTGGAGGCCTGATGGAGTCTGTAGCTATGTGTGTGGACCGCTACGGCTGTGTGCGCAGGAAAGAAAGAAGATTGTACTGAAACGAAGATATTAATTATGATAAGTTGTTTATGAAATATCACGGATCTATTGTATTTTGGTTCATACATCTATTATATGAGTTTGTTATATGAGTTTATGTCTTTATAAGAATTATGATTGCACACATTGGGTTTTACTATTAAATGTTTGCTTAAAGGTTGTAATAAGAAGATTAGATCTATAACAATTTCATTAGTAAGAAAGTGCACCTGCGTGGATCTACGTGAAAGTCTGATAACTGTACAGAGTGGCGTGAGGCCACAGAAAGGTTTGTGACCCCTCCAGACCACATCAAGACATCCCAAGGGTGTGGAAACCTAGTTCCAGAATCCTCCCCTGCTACTTCGAGTGAGACCTCAATCCATGCTCTGCGGACTGTTGCTGAAAGGGCCTATAGCCATGGGATTTGTTTGGCTAATAACTCTTCCGAACCTTTGTTAGGGCCCAATAAGCCAATAACAAGCCTGTGTTGGGGGGGAAGATCTGTAGATGGTTGTTGCAGTTTTAAGAATATAATTTTGAGGTGATTGTGAAGCACGAACGGTTGAATGCAGGACCATATCATGTATCCCGAATTGAGACAGGTGAAGAACCAACTAGTTTGGAAGAAGGGTTGCTAGATGCGAAGCTCTTTACGGTACAGGTCACATATGATCACTTTGCTGAGATAATTTAGTTTCTAACTATTGGAACAACCTTGGAAGGATATCCTACTTAACAGAAGAAGGAATTGGTAGTCCGCGGTGCCAACTTTTCTTTGATTGCGGACAATTGTATAAGATGGGTACTAATGAAATACTGCGCTGATACATTTCAGTGTTTGAACGATCTAGTATCCTCACCGATGCACATGGAGGAGTGGAGGGAGGACATTCCACAGGTAGAGCGATTGCGAAGAATATTTTGTGTGCAAGATTATGGTGGCCAATGCTACATAAGGATTCTAAGGCATATTGCAAGGCATGTGATGCGTGTTAGAGGGTGGGAAAGCCATCACGAAGGGATGAATTGCCATTGAATCTCAGATTTCACTACAGGTGTTTGACAAATGGGCTATTGACTTTGTGGATCTGATACAACCCCCAGGGAAAAATACTCAGATGCAATATATTATTACTGCGACTGAATACTTGACGAGGTGGGGACAATCAAAAGTGGTGAAGGACTGTAGCGCCGTTACAGCCGCGAAGTTCCTATTTGAGTATGTCTTGACAAGGTTTGGGTTTCCTAAGATACTGATGAGTGACATGGGTATGCACTTTATGAATGAAACTATTGTGTGATGCTCGAAGAATTTTAGGTTTATCATAAAAAAGAGTACACCTCATCATCCCCAGGAAAATGGTATGGTTGAAGCATTCGATAAAATCTTGGAGAACCCATTGACAAAGGTCTGCAACGCACAGAGAAATGACTAGGATGTGCACATACCAGTGGTCCTATGGGCATATAGGATGACGTGTAAGAAGTTAACTAGACAAACCCCATTCAGACTGGTCTATGGGATAGAGGCTCTGACGCGAATTGCAACATTAATTGATATGGCGGACCGTGAAACTATGGAGGAATGCCTCACACAGTTGATGTAACTAGAAGAAGACTTATTTCTAGCAGGATTTCACTAGTAGGTGCAGAAGGAGGATGATAAGGCATGGCATGATCGACATATTAAGCCGAACACCTTCAAGGTGAATGATTTAGTGCTACTATATTATAGCAAGTTCACGAAGTTCCCTGGGAAGTTTCAAATGCACTGGTTGGTGTTGGGTGTGGAGCATGATTATCTTCTTTATTCAAAGGTATCACCACATTGGACCCCAGTTCGTAATGGGGCGACAATGCTCCTATTTTTGCACACCACTAGGGGGGTCTTTGGGGGGGGGGGGGGGGCGGCGTTTTTTTAGCCCCCCCCC
>Ga0181464_1001669_pt1 | contig 11133 bp, 12 predicted proteins | sample InSIn2gowninarea_FD_119074 | JGI IMG/M metagenome (GOLD analysis project Ga0181464, IMG submission 119074) | Clean room microbial communities from NASA Spacecraft Assembly Facility at Jet Propulsion Laboratory, Pasadena, California, USA -... ...
GGAAAGCAACTTGAAGAAAGTACTTGGGTTCGCAAGGCTCCAATGAAGGAATCAAAGTTTGATTTGGAGTGTGCCAAGGAAACCTTCATAGAAGCTAAGAAGAAATTCGTTGATGCCTCCACTTCAAGAAGTAAAGACAGACCGAAGCCAAAACGGACCCATCAATTCTCACTACATTCCTGGAAATATGCATGAAGATGCTACGTGATAGCAAGGATGTAAAAGGGCTACAAGAACTCATAAATAGATGCACTGGGACCTCGCCATGAGAACCGTGCATAGCTCAAAAGCTTGAAAAGCACATGAAGCGAATGGGAAGGCAGATGAGATTGACTACAGAGATCAGGGAATATGAGATGGAACAAGTGTTTCTGGATCTAGGATTGGATACAAACTTCCTACCGAAGCAGATATGGGAGTGCATGGGAAGGTCTATGCTGCAATGGTCTCCTATCCAACTGTGAATGGCGAACCAATAAAAGATCGTACCTATGGAGAGATTGCAGGGAATCATAGTAGATATTGATGGAGCAAGCATGCTAGAATATTTCGAAGTGATAGAGATTTTTGATGATAGCAATCCCTACCCCGTGCTATTTGGAATAGATTGGGCCACTGACATGAATGGGGTGACAAATCTGAAGAAGCACAATATGATTTTTGTGAAAAGTATTTGCACGTAGTTGTACCTTTGGACCCTACAGAAGGAACGCGCTACACGGAGCTGGTGCATGACTGCAATAGTGATGATGACTTGGATTGAATCTACAATATAACCGTGCAAGAGTAAGAATGTGTGAATCTGACCGCAGATGGATGAATCTCATAGGAGCACAAAGTCTCCTGCACATTGGATTCATATGAGGAAATAAAAAGATGGCAGCACCTATTACATGAGGTAATGAAACTAAACTGTAACGTGATGGTAAGATCACTACATTGCATGTTGATGGAGGTGAGGGATCTGCTTACATATGATGAGTTAAGTGAGGTGGATGACTTCTTCAGAAGATTTGAAAGAGAAGTTCCAGAACAGTAACATTTCAAAGCTTTGAAATGGGTACTGCATGCTACGCCTGCGAGGTGGTGGGGTACACACGAAAGAAGCTTTGACGATTGGCACGAATGGAGCAGAATGATGTGCATGCAGTTTGGGAAGCCTTAGATGTGGTTAAAATCCAAGTATGATGGATAGGATGATCCATGGGTGCACCTCATCAAATGGACAAAAGTTTACGGGGAAGAACCGCAGCCTCAGTGGTTGTATTTGTTCTGTCATACCCTTGACATTATGCCCATGAACTGGTATATAGAGATGGAGCTCCACCATGGAATGAGAAAATGGGATATCCTACGTGAAGGATTCCTGTTAACCTTCACGTTTGAGGATCGTTGGTGGGATACTGTTAATGATATGCTATAAGGAGTAAAAGCATCTATCCTTAAAATACCACTAGAGCCAATGGAAGTGATTCAACCTGAATGGGCGACCCAGCTGAGCTACGTGCTGGAGTGTTACAAAGTGAATGCCGAAGAAGACAACAAAGATCCATGGAAGGTTAACATTCTAGAAACTAAAGGCTGTCGTGAAGTTCAAGGGTCGTTGATTGAAGACCTTGACATAACCATGCCAGTAAAGACAAAGTAGGTAAACATTGGTATGGACACCGAACCTAAGTATGCAATGCTCAACGATCACAGACTTAAATGGGATTGTTGGTGATTTAGGGATGATGAAGATCACCTTGAAACCCAACGTGAAGCCGGTTACGCAGAGACCTTACCACTTGAATCTGAATTACAACGAAAGGTTCACACAGAACTAGACAAAATGCCTGCAGTTGGAATCATTGAGCTAGTGGAGGAATCCAACTAGGTACGCCCTATGGTCATGTAGGAAAAGAGGCATAAGAGTGAGATAAGAATATGCATGGACCTCAAGAAATTGAATGATGCATGTTTGCACGACCCATTCCCAACTCTATTCATGGACGAAGTATTGGAAAATGTTGGTGGGCAAGAAGCACATTATTTTACTGATGGGTTCTCAGGGTACCACCAGATCAAAATCGCACCAGAAGACAGGAGCAAGAAGACTTTCATAACTGAGTGGGGCTGCTTTCAATACACGGTTATGCTGTTTTAGTTGAAGAACGCGCCTGCCATCTTTTTGCGCATTATTGTTGCAACATTCAAAGAATATATCCACAAATTCCTGGACGTCTATCTAGATGATTGGACTGTATTTGGATTGGTTAAGCACCATGTAGTTAGCTTATGCTTGATGCTGAATACTTGTCAATGACACCAAATCATGCTAAACCTCAAGAAGTGTATGTTCCTCATTCCCTTTGGGAACTTGTTGGGACATGTGGTCTGCAAATAGGGACTGATGGTGGAACCCATGAAGATTGTAGTAATTTTGAATTTGGAAGCACCGTGAAGTGTTAAACAGCTATGCGCTACCCTGGGACATATGGGGTACTGTAGGAAGTTCATCAAAAGCTATGCCCAGATCACCATGCCAATGGAGAAAGTGTTGAAAATGGATGTCACGTTTTACTGGAATGATGATTGCATGAAGAGCATGGATGTACTAAAAGGGAAATTTTCCTTCACGCCAATTCTAGTCTTCCGAAAATGGGATGTGGAGTTTCATGTCCATGTTGGCCTGTCATGTATAGAGATAGGAGTAGTACTCACACAGGAGGGTGGAGAGGGATTGGACCACCCTATCACATTTGTAAGTCGCGGGTCATCTAAAGCAGAAAAGAACTATTCCACAACTAAACACGAGGTGTTAGCTATGGTGTACGTGCTCCAAAAATACCAACACTATTTGCTAGGGGGACATTTCAAGATGTATACATGCCCTTTCGTGCTAAAATACTTGGTCAGTAAGCCTGTCCTAGGGGGGTGCATATGCAGGTGGCTCTTATTGTTCCAAGAATATGATTTTGAGGTTGTTGTGAAGCTTGGATGCATGAACACAAGACAAGATCACTTATCGCAAATTGAGACAGGTGAGGAACCTACTAATTTGGAGGAAGGATTAGCTAATGCACAACTCTTTACTATGTGTGTAGTGGACAAACGCTTTGAAGATATAATCCCATTTTAGACAACGGTGATTGTGCCGAAGGAATACTTAGTCCAGTAGAAGAAGGAACTGGTGGTGTGTGTGACTGATTTTTCTGTCATCATGGGGCACCTATACAAGATGGGCAATGATGAGATACTACAAAGTTATGTACCTGCATTTGAATGGAGTCAAATCCTCACGGAAGCGCATGGGGGCACTGTAGGAGGACACTATGCAGGGAGAGCGACTGCGCAAAATATTCTTCACACAGGGTTGTGGTAGCCAACCCTTCATCAGGGTTCAAAAGCACACTGTAAGGTCTATGATATATGTTAAAGGATAGGTAAACCAACATGGAGGGATGAGATGCCTTTGAATCCACAAATGATGTTGCAACCCTTCAAAAAGTGGGAAATCAACTTTGTAGGACCTATCAAACGTCATGGAAAGACGGACGTGAGATACATTATCATCGCGACAGAGTACCTAACTCATTGTGCAGAAGCATAGTTGGTCAAGGACTGCATAGCTACCATGGATGTGAAGATTTTTTTTTAAATGTGTTGACTCAATTTGGATGTCAAAAAATCTTGATGAGTGATCACGGAACACATTTCCTGAACGAAATCATCAGTGCACTAACATAAGAGTTTCAAGTGTATCATAAAAAAATCACACCGTATCACCTATAAGACAATGGGACAGTAGAAGCATTCAAAAAAATGCTAGAAACTGTGCTGACCAAAGTATGCAATGTGCAGTGGAGTGATTGGGACCTACGCGTACCTGCAGTATTATGGGCTTATAAGACAACGTGCAAGAAACTAACGAGACATACACCTTTTTAGTTGGTTTATGGTGTGGAAGCTTTCATGCCAATGGAGTATATTGTACCTAGTCTATGCATAGTAGTACTCATAGGTATGATATACAATAAAGCCCTCGAAGAGGCTCATGCCGTTAGAAGAACTTGAGGAGGAATGGTTTTTGGCTGGCTTCCATCAGTAGGTGTAAAAGCAGTGCGAGAAGGCCTGGCACAATCACCATATTAAGTTGTGCACCTTCACGGTAAATGATTTAGTGTTGCTATATGAGAATAAGTTTGATAAATTCCCAGGAAACTTCAGAATGCATTCTCTGGGACAATACGTTGTTGAGGAGGTCATGGACGGAGGAACCGTACAGCTAGTCAAACTAAATGGAGAGCCTTTCCCAGTCAAAGTGAATGGCAATTAATTGAAGCCCTACATAGGTGGCTCGACTGTCTGACTAGCCGACAGAGGATCCAGACAAAGGCACAGGACTATAAGCAAATGCAAGAGACACAAGCACAATCAAGGGAAGCAGTTTTGACATCGCAGGCTTGGAACAATGCATATAGGAGATCCAACAGGAAGTCACTCAGTGTGCTACCAACCTTGCAGTGGTTCAGACAAAGTTGGAGGGACTCTGCATGAAGATCTCTGCGCTAATAGAGGGACTTGAGGGAGAGTCACAATGTTTGTGTTGGGGGCCCGTTGGGCATGGAATCCCCCTCAAGGCATGTTTTGGGGCTTAAAGCCCAAGTTTTGACCAAATATTTGTAAAAGTTCTGGGAATTGTGGGCGCAGAGTGTAAAGTCATAATAGAGTCACAGGGTTGTTTGCCCTTGCTTTTGTAATGTAATGTTAGCTTAATAGACCTACCCATGGTCCACGCACCATGATATTGTATAAACAGAGCGAGGCTCTAAGTGTAGAAGATAACATATAGAGAAGGAAAAGAAGGATGATGAGTCTAAGAGAATCAATCAAAGTGTAAAGTGTGTCTTTGGGTCATAAAGTAGAAGAAGAATCTATAGCTAAGTGCGCAGAGGCCCAATAGTCAACATCTAAGTGCACAGACCCCTACAACTGGTGCGCAGGGCAGGTCGAGTCTATAACCATTGGAAGAATTAATAAAAAAAGAATTTTACCTTAGTTCTGTGTATATTTTCCTGTTTAATGCATTATTGAGTATAAATTTCAAGTGTATTGTTTTTTCTGCGTAATTTATATGAGTGTGATGTATAACTAAATATAATACAAGGCTTCTATTTACGTGAAGATAACTAACTAGTGAAGGAAGATAGGTAAGATGTCAAGTGAGACTTAGGGAAATAGTGTAGAGAGGTCCTCTAGCAGCATAGAACCCCCACATCCCCTAGTTAGGGTTGCGTGAAGGAAATTATATTAGGGCACAAAGGCAAGGAAAGTGTATGAAGTAACCTGCACGCAGGGATGAGCAGTTGGACATAATCAAACGCTCAGACATCTTAAGGGTGTGGAAACCTGGTTCTAGTAGCCCCCCATACTACTTCAGGTGAGATCTCAGTCCATGATCTGTGGAATGTTGCTGAAAGGGCCACTAGTATAGGGAATTGTTTGGCTAATTAGCTCCGAAATTGGGTCAGGCCTCGTCAACTCATAACTTCTATAGGTTCACTCATCATCACTTACTAATCTAAAAAAATTTACAGAACAATTACTGTGAATTCTGTGTGTACTTTTCTAATAAGTGGTAGTTGTCTGTAGCATGTTTTCCTCCTATCTTACAAATCGCACACCATAATGCAGGGAATGTGTTTGGTCCTACTTGTGCCTCCATTCTCAATGGTATTGGTCCTCCTCCTACGAGGTAATTCATGAACACCAGGAAATGGTCCTTGTCATGTCCCTGACCCTTTCACTTTATGCATTATACCTCATCGGGCACTTCTAGGCAAGTTGTCATGTCTTGTTTGAAACTCTTCAGCTAAGGGCACAAGCTTTCCAACTGCACGTGCATCTTCTCAACTCCTCAGTTGGAATCTTATATTGGAGTCTCATGCAATCTCATTGTGACCTCCAAGCCCTCGGCCTGAGTTTTTAGCCTCCGTTGTGATAGCACATTCCTTTGATGAAGCATTAACAATGCTACAAACCATTCGCAGCGTTTCCCATCTATCAACATCATGTTAGCTTCACGAATTGTGCACTTCAGTCTTCGATCCAACTTCCAAGAGGTCTCACCTAGTAGCATTTTGATTTCCTTGAATCCAATGATCAGCTGTGCCTCTTACTTTGGCCTACTAAATTCTTTGTTTAGCGCAATTTGAATATCTATGATCCCCTTATTTGGATTATCATTGGAATTCTTAATGTACCAGGTCAGTAAGCGATCCTGCAGAGTGCTGACCAACATCTGTTTCTTTATATTGTAATATTTGACTCCTCATGCTTCCCATATAGCATTTATCACAAGCAAAAACTAGTTTGGATCTCCATTCCCTACTCCCTTAAACATTGATGTTAAGGGAATAAGTCCCCTAGGGCTTTCGGTCAAGAATCTAGTAGAGCAGGAGTAATCTACAACAAGAAACAAGCATTCAACTCAGGAAACATGCTTAAATAAACAAGCTATGCAAGGATGAACATACCCAGATGTCCTTCATTTGGCTAGTTCCATCCAGGGTTCAAACCCTTTGCAACTCCTGATGATCTTTGAATCTGCAAATCAAGCAATTCGAATACACATAGCAGCATATATATAAATCATTGTAGTGAAATTAACTTTATATCATATAAGTAGATGGTTAGTTATACATCAAAATAGTCATTCATACATAAACCATAATAATAACATCCGATGCATAAACAAATTCGATATCGGGAACAAAACAATGTTTCTTTTTATTGTAGAAAACTATAATAAACATGGAAAGAGTTCACCTAAGTCTTCCTTTTCTGGCTCCAAGCAGAACTGTCCTCCAGGCCCGTCTAGTCCCAGTCTTCAACAGCCTCCTTCCATAACCAATACCATGATATCTCAAGCAAGTGGGAGAATATCAACACTCAAGGAAACAAGGGTTTCATGAACTTGTGGAGGTGCTTGAAGCATAGGGATTGTTGGGCCGCAAAATTAACATACATTTTCACTCCATTTTCACCTTTATCCTCATTTTCTCACCTCATCTCATCACATTATCATTACATAGCTCTATATTTCCAGTACTGTATGGGTTCATATCTTCATTTTCCAAAATGATTACTTTTATGTATTTAGAGTGAATTTATGATTAAAAGTTAGAGAAATAACATGTATTTTCTTATACGTAAAAGTGGCTTGAGTTTGATGACATGTGTAGATCATTTGAAAGCTTCCAAGGAACCCTTATGTGGCCTCCCAAGATCAAATTCGAATTTCAACTCAAGAGGTGGACCATATTCCAAGGAGAAAGATCATGGAGATTTTGATGTGTCATGGGATTTGTATATAGTATTTAGGGATAAGTTGAGACAAGTCTGCATCTAGCAGATATTTAAGGGATCTACATTTATTAAGTAGATATCCCTAATCCATGTATAAATAAGAGGAGAATCCTTCAAAGGAAAGGAGAGAGAACAATTATCAGTTATTCATTAGCATCAGATTTATGATTGTTCATTCAACATGAATAATATCATTTTCTCCAAATCATGAGTTATGAGTGTTTTCTTATTCTTATGGTGTGATAGTTGTTCATGTGTGCTCATTGAGGAATGGAAGGATCCCTGTACTGAGATAAATACACTTTGTGATAGAGAAATGTTGTGAATATACTAATTTTAATTATGATGTTCATCTTATTTCTTTGTTGTAAATACTTGTATATAATTTCAGTATGAATTCATGTTATGGCCATGTTTTGTTGTGTGAAGGTTGATCTCTTTTCAGTAGCTAATTTTTAGGTGAGAAGGTATATCGGGATCTCCTCGGTTAGGAGTCTCTTCTCCATGAGCTAGACTAAATTGAAACAATATTTGCTTTCTTATATGCTTTTCTAGATTAAATTTATGTGAAGATTGATTTCCTTTCAGTAACTAGTTTTTATATGATAAGGATGACCAAGATCTCCTCAGTTAGGAGACTCTCTTCCATGAGCTAAGAACTGAATAGAAAACAATATTTACTTGCTTTCATTTATATGATTTATTTCCTACTTTCTTAGGTGTTTGGTAATGTTATTATAGGAATATCGTAGAAGCACAATCAGGAATCTTGAACAAGAGACTCTTCTCTATCTTCTAAAGTAAAATAATTCAATTGATCAAACATTTTTATGCTTTCATAAAATAGATCTGATAGTTTAGATTTGTAATATGCATTTCCATTATAAACAAACTTCCTACATCTATTTCATCTAAGGTCCCATATATTTTGGTTTGCTTCTAAGTTTACGAAACCCACGGGTTGATAAATTAAATGACATGGATTCAATAGAAAATTAAATCGCCCAACATTTTGGCATCGTTGCCGGGGAAACAAACTTAGATGTAAACTAGCTAGGAGGATTGTTTAAGAAGAATTTTCATTTAGGATCATTTTTTTTTAGGGTTAATTGCATTTAGGAATTTTCAGTTAAGTTTATTCTCATATAAAAAGAAACATAGAAATAGAACATGAATAAAAAACCAGCACTCACCAAAAACAAAAAAAATAAAAACACAATAAAAATCCATATGTATATATGGAAGAACGATGAGTATAAGTTTGGAACAACTCACTCATATCCTAGCAAGTGTCAGGATCTCCTCTTCTTGCGAAGAAGAGATCTTGACAGTAGCGAAAAGTTTAACTACTCCTAATTCATGATTCGATCGATTAACATTTGAAGAATCATGTATATATGATGATGAACAATTATTTGAACAGGAGATTGATGAGGACAAAGAGAAGTTGCAACATGATCTGAATCAGGGTGGAAATCACACCTATGGAAGCCTTATTGAAAGGTGGTTTCAATGGTTTCAAAGAAGCTTAGATCGATTTTATTTTTATTTCATTAAATCACACTAACAGAAACTAGATTCAATCATCCTTGTATAATTTCATTTTAAATTTGTAAAATTGAAAATGAATATATTTTTACTACTATTGTGTGAATGCTTACATCGGAAATTTAATTACACGTAACAGTTTGTAATTTTCAATTAGCATAGAATAGGTAGGATGATATTTTCAATTCGAATAAGTATGCTCTCCTCTTGTGTCTTTCCATGATCTCGAGGATCAGAAAGTAGAATACTTTCTAAATGTTTCTAGGGTTTGCAATATAGTTGTTTCCATTTGCTAAAAAATTTCAACCTAAATCAATAACTTTTCCGGATTGTTTTAGGATTAGAATAGAATTTAAATTCTTTTAAAAAAATGATTTTAGAACAATATAAAAATAAAAAAAAATAGAATAAAATTCAACTTTCTTTTTTTTCCTAAAGATTTTGATTTTAACATTAAAAAAAAAATCATCAGAATAAATTTAATTCCTTTTTATTTTTTTTTATCTTTTTTAGTAACATAAACAAATTAGGAATAGAATTTATTTTATTATTATTTTTTTAAATATATAAAAAGAAAATAAAATTGATTTGTTTTAGTTTTAAAAAATAGAAAATGAATTAATTTGAAAAAAAAAATCAATTTTTTTTAAGTTAAAAGAAAACATTAGAAAATAAATCAAATTTAAAAAAACAAAAAAACAAAATAAATTTCATTTTTAGTTTTTAATAACAATACAAAACAATAAAACCCAGGTGAGGAAATGTTTCAACATTATCTCAGAGATCAAAGAAGAGAATGACATCTATAAAGATTTTGAACACATAAAGAAATATGCGTTCTTACACTTCCAAAGTTTGTATAGTGAGGACAAGGATCAGAATCAAAATTTAGATCTGCTAGATGTTGTACCCTCAGTAATATCTCAGCAAACAAAGGAAAATCTTGAGGCCAAAATCACCAAAGAGGAAGTGGAAAAAGCACTTTTTGACATGGATCTGGATAAGGCCCCTGGGTTGGATGGCTTCTCAGCTAGATTTCTCCAAGTCTGTTGGCCGATTATAGAAAAGGACTTGCTCAGAATGGTTCAAAAATCTCAGAATACCCAGAAAATAGGAGGCAGCACAAATTTTGCCTTCTTTACCCTCAACCCAAAGGAAAAAGGGGCCAACACCTTCAGCAAATTTCGCCCGATCTCCCTATGTAACACCGGATAAAAAATAATCACCAGAATAATTGCAAACAGATTGAAGCCAATTCTCCCTAAAATAATCCCTGAGAACCAAGGAGGCTTCATTCAAGGAAGGCAGATCGTGGATAACTACTTTCTCGTCCAAGAGGCAATTCACTCAAATCTTCTTCGAAAAGAGCAAGGTATGGCAATTAAACTCGATTTAGCCAATGCATTTGATAGAGTAAATCATAGTTTTCTGTTAAATGTTATGAGCAAATTTGGGTTTGGAGAAAAGTTCATTAAATGGATCCGGGCATGCATTTCGGAGCCATGGATTGCCCCATTAGTGAATGGAAGAGCCACTGAAATCTTCAAAGCTTCGAGAGAACTTAGACAAGGGTGTCCTCTTTCCCCTCAGTTATTTGTCATTCAAGCATCTGTCGTCAACTTCCTGCTAAACAAAAGGATGCAAGATCAAGACATTATAGGATTGTGCATTGCAAGAGGGGCAAAGAACATAAATCATGCATTGTTTGCAGATGACACACTGCTGCTGGGACCTGCCAAAATCTCCTCTGCATCAAATTCAAAGGGGTTTTGGATGATTTCAGTAAGGCCACAGGCAGTGCTGTAAATAAGAGCAAATGTCACATATACAACTGGAACATTACCCCAAGGGTGCTATCTGATATCTCAAGATGCCTGGGCTTTGCAGCCTCCTCGTCCTAGTCCTCATTTAAATACTTGGGACTTCATGTACATCATAAGAAGCTCACAAGTAAAGACTGGCTACCACAGTTGGAAAAATTCAAAGAAAAATCTCAAGCCTGGGGCTACTCTTGGTTAAATAATGCTGGGAAATCTGTGTTGATTAAATTAGTGCTGCACAGCCTCCCACTATTCCAATTTGCTGGCCTCCTTGCTCCAGCAAACATCATCAAAAAAATTTTAAGAACATATCCGGAGGTTCTTCTGGAAGGGAGGAAAGCACAATGAAAAAAAATCCCACTTATTAGCTAGGAAACCATAATGAGCCACTGTGGGAGGGGGGCTTAAAGATCAA
>Ga0181464_1001671_pt1 | contig 11126 bp, 8 predicted proteins | sample InSIn2gowninarea_FD_119074 | JGI IMG/M metagenome (GOLD analysis project Ga0181464, IMG submission 119074) | Clean room microbial communities from NASA Spacecraft Assembly Facility at Jet Propulsion Laboratory, Pasadena, California, USA -... ...
AATGGGATCCACATCTGAATAAACAAGATTTTCTCCGCCCATAGCCCAAATAAAACCATAGTTGGCAGTTCCACAACAAAAGTAACTGACCCGGTACAGACCATAATATGGAAATTACAAAACCCAAACAAAGTAGGTGATTACCGGCCTGTTGTGCTTGGCAACCCTGTAATTGTTAGCGATAGTTCGGGCGCCGCTCTTGCATTTAATGGTGTAAATGATGGATTGATCATTCCAAAAATTCCAGTTGAAGGATGGAGCCGCTTTACTATTGAAGTGCTTTTTAAACCTGCCGGTGATGGTCCTGCAGCTCCAAGATTCATTCATTTTGAGGACAAGGAATCTAACCGGGGTACACTCGAAGTTCGGGTAACGCCAAAGGGAATGTGGTACCTTGACACTTTCTTAAAAAACGGCAACGCCGATAAGGAAAACAGCCATCTTACACTTATTGATTCCACTAAACAACACCCGGCAGATCAATGGTATTGGGTTGCTTTAGTTTATGACGATAATAAAATGTCGAGTTATGTTAATGGCAAAAAAGAGCAGGAAGGGATGGTAGATTTTCCACCAATGGCCAGTGGTAATATTTCAATAGGAGTTCGCTTGAACAAAGTTGACTGGTTCAAGGGGTTGATTAAAGAGATTCGTTTTCATCCTGCAGCTCTGGATCCATTAGACATGCAGCATTTGTAAGGATTTTTGTAAACGATTCAATCATGCCATTCATTATTTAAGTTGTAATTTTCAAATTTGACGATCTGCATGTTGCAAAACATGCTGCAAAAGATTTAAAAAGAAAGTTTAAATATCTCATAATAATACAAACAAAAACCATAACCTATGATGATGAAACAACGATATGCTCAAAGCCCTAAAGAAGTTAGTGAATTAAATACGGATGAACTTAGAGTCAACTTTCTTATTGATGATTTGATGCAGCCCGACCAGTTCAGTTTTACCTACTCTCATTACGACCGTGCTATTGTAGGAAGTGTAATGCCGGTAAATAGTGAAATGGAATTGCCGGTGTATGATAATTTAAAGTCGGATTTCTTTCTGGAGAGACGTGAAATGGGTATCATTAATGTGGGAGGCCAAGGCGAAGTAACGATTGATGATACTATCTATCCTGTAAATAAACTGGATGCCGTTTTTGCTGGCAGAGGAGCTAAAAAAGTTACTTTTAAAAGTATTGCTTCAAACAAACCAGCCCAATATTATCTTTATTCGGTTCCGGCTCATAAGGAGTTTCCAAATAAGCTGATTAAAAAGGAAGAGGCTTCTCCAACTAAGCTTGGAAGTTCGGCTACAGCTAATGAACGTACCATTTATAAATATATTCATCTTGAAGGCGCCAGAAGTTCTCAATTAGTAATGGGTCTTACCATTTTAGCGGAAGGAAGCGTTTGGAACACCATGCCGGCTCATGTGCACGACCGCAGAATGGAAGCTTACTTTTATTTTGATGTACCTGCCGATCAGGTAGTATTTTACATGATGGGTGAGCCACAGCAAACACGACATATAGTTGTAAAAAACAACAATGCGCTTATTTCGCCGCCATGGTCTATACACGCCGGTTGTGGAACTGCCAACTATGGTTTTATTTGGGCTATGGGCGGAGAAAATCTTGTTTATTCAGATGTGGATCCCATTGCAATTAAAGATTTGAAATAAATTTATTGGTGTGCGCTATTTGTCAATGATCGCTCCACGCATCCGCAGTGCCTTCGCACCACTTACTTAAAATGGATTTTTATTCTTGGAGGAATGGCTTGGCTGACAAGTGCTGGCAAGAACTATGGTATTTTTTTCCAATTAATCCAAAATTAAATGATAGAAAAATACACATGTGTATAACACACCTTCGTTAGCCAAACAGTTATCTAAGCAATAAAGCTGCATCTTAGGCAATGTGGAGGTGCTGGCCCGCACGGATGCGCGGAGCGATCATGCCGTGCTTGATTTTTTAGGTTACTTTTTTATCAAGAAAAAAGGTACAAACAAAGACTCTATGTAAGAGCACATTATTCAAACACTTACAACTTCAATAGCACAGCAACTACATCTGTTCTATTCTAAATAAACTTAAGTAACACTGTATCAAGAACGATACTTGTTTAAAAATTTCATTACATGAAAAACCTGATCCTGCTTGTTTCAATAATAATGGTGTCGAGTTCTATATATGGACAAAAGGAAAACCTGAATAAAGTAGTTGCCGGATTTCCCGTTAATTATGATGAAGCAGACGTAGGAGCTTACACCCTGCCAGATGTTTTAAAAATGCAAAACGGTAAGGAAGTGACAGATGCAAAAACCTGGACAGAAAAACGAAGACCTGAAATCGTTGAATTTTTTGAAGAGCATCAGTTTGGTAAAATGCCTCCCCCGCCAGCCGGTTTATCTTTTGCAGTTTTTGATACCGGCACTTCCGTTTTTAACGGAAAGGCAATACGTAAACAAGTAACTGTTTATTTTACCAAAGATACTTCCGGCCATAAAATGGATCTGCTCATATACCTTCCTACTAAAGCACAAAAGCCATCTCCTTTACTGCTCATGGCCAGTTTTTCAGCCAATTCCAATGAGGTTGATGATCCCGGTGTCAAGCAAGGTTATGTATGGACAAAGGAAGGGAATAAAGTTCCTGCCTCACAATCAAGAAGCTTTGGTAAAATAGATGTGGAACCTTTTATTTCGGCAGGTATTGGCGTCGCTACGGTTTATTACGGTGATATAGAACCTGACTTTAAAACAGGATATAAATATGGAATACGAGGTGTTTATTTAGAGCCAGGGATGAAAGAACCAGCACGGGATGAATGGGGTGCTATCTCTGCATGGGCATGGGGACTTAGCCGTGCAATGGATTATTTTGAAACGGACAAACAAATAGATGCAAAACGTGTGGCGTTGCAGGGAACATCGCGTCTTGGTAAAACGGTTTTATGGGCTGGTGCTCATGATGAAAGATTTAAACTGGTAATAGCCAGTTGTTCTGGTGAAGGAGGAGCTGCGATAAGCAGGCGTGACTATGGTGAGAACATTAAACATATGACAGATACTTCCCGTTATTATTATCAATTTGCCCCAAACTGGCATAGCTATGCATCTGACTTTAATGCATCGCCTGTTGATGCTCATATGTTAGTTGCATTGATGGCTCCAAGGCCACTGTTATTGCAAACAGGAGATACAGATTATTGGTCTGACCCCAAAGGGGAATTTCTGGCTGCCGTTGCTGCCGAACCGGTTTATGAACTATTTGGTAAAAAAGGACCAACTGGTCCAATGCCGGCAGCAGGAGAACAAACTTATTTATTTAATACCCTTGGCTATTATATGCATTCGGGCGGTCATGGCACAGTTCCATCTGATTGGCCATTATTCATTGAGTACCTAAAGAAATTTTTATAAAAAGCAGTTGCGTTTTTTAAACAGATTAAATACTTCAATGGAAAAAAGTAAAAACCGCCGTCGCTTTTTAAAGATAGCAGGCCAAAGTATTTGGCTGGCTCCTGTAATTTCCTCGCTTGCAGGATGCGGCAGCACTAAAATAGCTACACAAAGTGAACAAAGGAACGACATTAAAAATAGCATTATTGATGATAGAAGGAAATCGAAACTTGTCCTGAATGTTCGTGATTTTGGCGCCACCGGCGATGGCAAAACAAAAGATACCATTGCTTTGCAACAAGCCATTGATCGCTGTTCGGTGCTTGGAGGTGGAGAAGTTTTTGTTCCTGCAGGCGAGTATCTTACCGGCGCTATTGCCCTTAAATCGAATACCATTCTACGACTTGATAAAGAGGCTGCTATTATTGGAAGCCCCGATTTTGAAGATTATCCTGTCAGCCAATTACGTTGGGAAGGTAAATGGGTAAAGAGCCATGTTAGCCTTATTTATGCCTTTGATGCCGATAACATTGGTATTGTTGGACCCGGTAAAATTATTGGAAATCCGGCTTTAGGCGGTCGGCCAAATGCAACAAATCCGTTACGCCACCCGGCGCTTATTGAACCGGTGAACTGCAAAAATATTCACTTTGAAAATTTTTCTACCAGCTACTATTTAATGTGGTCTATCCATCCCACCTTATGCGAAAACATATTTATTAAAAACCTCACCATTCGCAGCACAGGCGGCAATGGTGACGGTATTGATATTGATTCCTGCAAACAGGTGCGTATAGATGGTTGTGATATTGAAACAGGTGATGACTGTATTTCCTTAAAATCTGGACATGGAATGGAAGGGTATTCTCTTTTGCAATGTACGGAAGATGTTCACATTACAAATTGCACTTTTGCCGATAGTATATTTGCCTGTATTGGCATTGGTAGTGAAACTTCCGGCGGTATCCGCAATGTAAGAATTGAAAATTGCAGGTTTACAAAAGCTAAGACTTTTGCTATTTACATTAAAAGCCGTCCGGGCCGTGGTGCTTTTATCGAAGACATTGCTTGTGATAATCTTGACATAGCCGGCATGGAAGGTGGCTTCCTCCGTTTTAATATTCTGAATAGTGGATTACAAGATCAGGATCCGGTACCTGGAAATGAAGGCATTCCTACAACTAAAAATTTCAGCTTTTCTAATATTCGCGTAACGGATGTTCCGGTCTTAGTTGAAGGAACAGCCATCCATTCCAACAAACCTTTGGAAGGATTTGCGCTTACAGATGTAAGCGGCACCTGTAAAAAAGGAATTTTTCTTGCTAACATAAGAAATGCAAAAATCAGGAACATACAAGTAACTGGCTATACAGGCAGTTTAGTTAATATTTATAATGTAGCCGGAACAGGACTGGAAAAGGCTACTGCACTCAATCCTACCAAAATTCCCGATCCAATACCAACGCCTCAGCAGCCATATCAATTGCATTAGTGAACTATTAGACCAGCTTCAAATAGGTAGCCTTATAAAAAGCTGCGAGCTATGAGCCGCGAGCTTCGAGTAGGAAGAACTTTGATCTTGAGCAAAGGAATATACAATGCTATCTAATTGAAAATGGTAACATACCAAATACAAATAAGTAGCATTATAAGACCATTTTGCTTTAGCCAATGCCCCAAGGTGCCGGAATAATGCAATTGGGGCAACACCGGGGCCTGAAGACACGTCCCACGGCAGCAGAAAAATGAAATTCATTTTCAAAATAGCATCTCTTTTGTAAAAATTTTACTCGGTTATCGGAACAAATCCGATTTTAGTAGCATTTGCGATGACTTAACTATACTTTGTACCATGTTTATCAGTCCCTCGTGAATGGATTTTTTACTTCACATCTGTATGCGTCATTTCATATGATTCTCCTCTTTTAACCATGCCCACCGCTTTGCCCAATCCTGCAGGACATCATTCCGCCACTTTTTTACAGTGATGCCTCCCTGTATTTTGCCATCATACAACTGCGGGTCGCTGCGGTCAGTATACCAGTGAGTGCCCAAGGCATAATCTGTTTTCCTGCCTTTACCCGGCCAGAGGTTATCCACTACCAACTCACCGGATTGCTCAGGGAAACCAGGAACGGAAGATGTGGTTATATAGGACAGGGTTTCCGATTGCTTGGGTGCATATCTCACCACATAGTTGCCGTCTCCCAGGTAGTAACCTGCCCAATTTTGTTCGCCGATTCCTGCCTTTACACTCAGGGTAAAACAGGCAGAGTCGAAAGGAAGATTTATTTCAGGTCCCTTGATATGAAATTCCACGATGGAACAGACCGTTACAGTATCAGCCAGGTTTGTGCTGCGGTTAAAAATGATGCGCGGGCTGTGATCGAATTGCTCAAAGCTCCCACCCCAGCTCTCTTTCAGCGGGTCATTCGGGTCGCCATCCATCATATACAACAGCGAAGGCGTATCGCCCATTTTTACATTTCCTCCGTAGTAGCTTTTAAAATCTTTTCCCATATTGCCGGCACCGCTGATGTATTGATCGTAGTATGTAGTAGTTTTCACACTATCGGGCATGCCGTTGTTAGAAAAGAATCCGTAGTAAGAAGAATTGTTTTCAATGAACCACAGATTAGGAAAGTGCTCAACGATGTATGCATAACTGTTGGCGCTCCATTTTTTGTTAGGCCCGCCAATCCAGTAAATTTTTATTTTATTTTGGATGTCCGACGCATCGTGTAATGCCTGTGCCAAATCATCCAGCCCGCCCCAAACCAGCACCCAAAGTGGCTGAGCGCTTTTCTTTTTTGCACATTTTACGATCCAATCAGAACCTTCGTTTGCCGTTGTAAAGCCGGAGAAAGGCGCCGCTCCCTGCCTGCCTTGTTTGGTTACCGACCGTAAATAATCAGGAGTGGCAAAACCCTTTTGATGCTTTTGCAGTTCAGGCAAATCTTTTTCGTATAAATCAATCATCCGCAAAATCGCTTCTTTGCTTCCCTTGCCATAAGAGGGTGAAGAAACAAGTCCTTCAATCGTGAATTGATCACTATACATCAGCAAATGAGCCATTGACTGGTTATCATCGGGATCAGTGCCGCCAATGTCTGTACTCACCAGTATTCGGGGCTTGACAGGAACCAGCTTCTGCGCATCAATTGCCTGAGAACAAAATAGAATACTAAAGAGAAAAATCAGCTTATTCATACTTTAATCTTTTTCACATCAACATAAAAACGATAGCCTTTTATCAGATCTATTATCTGTTGACGTATGAATGAATTGTAACAAGCCTGATGATTGAACTTGGCGCAGCAATTGAATAAGTAAGCTTTTCTGTGCCACTCTGTGTTCCTGTGCTCCGTAATGTTTACATCATAAAAATTGAAACAGTGTCTTCATTAGCTAACTACTTACGGCAATTAAGTACCCGGCTGAACATAAGGAACCGCAGCAAATATCCTCCGTTCAGCACCTCGCGGATCATCTTCATTATGTGGCGGCACATCAAAGATCATTGTTGCACGCCTGGGTAAAGTGTAAGGCTCCCAAAGGGGAATCAGTTTGTTATTCGGATTTCCGGTACGGGCAAAGGCGATAAAGGTTTCGCTCATGATATCAGCCATTTTCTGAGCTTGCGGTCCAATAGCAGTGGCACCCGGTTTCTGAATATTATCAAACGCCAATTGAATATCGGAAGCATGAGGCGCCCCAAATTTTCCGCCTTCTCTCGGGCTGGCCCAGTCAAGCTGATAGGCATACGCCGGGAACCCGGATTTTGCACGTTCTTCAGCTTCAATGATGGCTCCCCGCCAGGAACGCGATGCAGTGGTGATTTTAAAAAATACATCACTTGGCGATAATTGAGGATACAGTTTACGATATTCCGCTATTACGAATTCCGGTTTGATATCAACACGCATATTCGGAATGAGCTTTTCCGGAAGTTGTTCCCAGGTTAAGGCAAAATTGGTTGGATCGCCACCTAAGAAAGCCCTTGTTTCATCATGCGTATTCCCAATGATCATCGGAATATGTTCGGATTGTGCCGGAGCATCAGGATAAAAAGGATGCCGCATAAGGGAGCGCTCATCTAATACAGGCCCGAAGTAAACACTGCCCGATGGCAGTACCGGATCTTTCGTATGGAGCACTTCTACAATCTTTTGAAAAGGCATGGTACGAATGGCATCTATGTTTTCCGGTGATAATTTCAGCGCATCAAGAGTGGCCTGAGCCCGCAACGTTGCATTCAAAGGACCACTTGCTGTTACCTGTTGTCCGCTCATGGTTGCCGCCCGCTGAAATAAACCTTTTGCAGCCGGCATAGCCATCATGGTAGCAATTTTGGCACCTCCGCCAGACTGCCCAAAAACCATGATATTATGAGGATCGCCACCAAATTCAGCTATATTGCCTTGTACCCACTTCAATGCTAAAATTAAATCAAGCTGACCTGCATTGCCGGAATCGGCAAGTTCTGCTCCATTAAAAGGTGCCAAATAAAGATATCCGAATGCATTAAGCCGATGATTGACGGTAACAACTACTACATCTCCCCGTTTGCATAAACGTACTCCGTCGTACAGCGGGCTGGAACCGGAGCCGTTGGAATAGGCACCTCCATGAATGTAAAATAGGACCGGCCGTTTTATGTTGTCGCGAAGCGAGGGAGTGAAAACGTTTAAATACAAGCAATCTTCGCTCATTTTTTCTGCACTCCCTGATCGCTGCGGACAAGCTGGACCATATTCAACTGTATCTTTAACGCCGCTCCACTTTTCAGGTGGAAGAGGCGGCATAAAACGTGTTTTTGAAGTATCGGTTCCATAAGGAATCCCTTTAAACACATTGATTCCATCATCGGTATAACCACGAACTTTCCCATATTTTGTGATTGCCACCGGTGATTCATCAGCAAAAAATGCTGGTGCAAACGAAGGAATTTTCAAAAGCCCGGGTACAGTTATCCAGGAAGCTAAAACAGCGGATCGCTGCAGAAAGAGGCGGCGGTTAAGTGGAGGCACGCAATTATTTTTTGTTCCGGTAGCTATATCAACGCAGGAATTATCGCAACTGAAAATGAAGAGATATTTTCAATACACTGTCAACTTAATTTATTTAGAATGATTTAGCCCATTCCGGATAGTGAGACACCATCCGTTAGAAGTCTATCGGCGGGTGTCCTCACCACAACTGTTCGGAAGATTTTTTGTGTACTATTTGAAAACAAAAGCATTTGAGCAATTATTCCTTACAGATAATTCCTATTGGTCACTTCTTCTCCCCGAAAAAGTAACCAAAAAGTATGAATGAATTGATGTTTTTTCAATGGTATTCATGAGATCGCTTCGCTTAGTTCAAGGACAACCCGAATCGCTCCGTCCCGTCGATGGCGGGATCCGGCCAACGCCTCCACTTACTCTAAGTTGCATCTCTTGTTTGAGTGTATGATTTGGCTGGCAAAAGTCTTCCGAACACCTGTGGTGTCCTCACCCGCCGAAAACCCAACATAATTTAGTTGACAATGTATTCAATGCTATTGGAAAGATTTGTATGACAGATCTCCCTCTCCTGTAAAAAGGATAATTCATTAAAAAATTATGAATTATCCTTTATTTATTGTTTTATTTATTGTTGCGCCAATCCATAGCCGTTAGTGATTTGTCCTTTCGACTTGCTAATCGTTTCGGAAGGAATAGGGTAATAATATCTGGGAGGATCACCAGCCGACTTTATTCCGGAAAGAATATTTCTTTGATAACTGGTAAAATAATTCACAATGTCGATTCCCCAATTGGTTTTGACATATCCGTCATTTATCAGGGAAGCGGCTTCCGGACCATTTGGATCAATATATTGGAACAAACCTTTAATAGCTACGTTATGATCGGTACCCTCTACATTACCACTTACAGCTCCTATTGAACTGTAATCATACTGCCCTCTCCATCCTGGGTAAAGAGCTGGATTAGTGGTATCGGGGCTATCGTAAGTTAATGGATTATCTAAATGCACCATTTTTGTATAGATATAATCAGAGATCACATTACCATTAGAAAAGCGGTGATATCCCTGAGACCTAAGGTTGTTCACCATTATTGCCATTTCCTGTTGAACAGCTATTGCTCTTTCCGGAAGTTTACCGGAGCGTATCAGGTCCCATCGGCGTGTTCCTTCTCCAAGCAGTTCAAGTTTACGTTCTTCCCATATAGCGTCTTTTAATGCATCGCCTGATAAGGCGCTTATATCATGGGCGGAATTGCCAAAAGCTCTTTGCCGGATTTGGTTGACCAAAGTAACAGCTTCACCACTTATGCCCAATTCAGCCTTCACTTCAGCCAACATTAACATTACATCTGCCAGTCTCAAAACAGGCCAATTCATACCAGAACCTCTTTGAGCTGTAGTATATGGCGGATCCATACGATTCTCGTCCCATTTATTAGTTGCGATCCCACCGGTAGTTTTATTTCCCGGAACAAAAGAAAGCATCTTTTCATTGCCATCTCCTTTACTTCCCGTAACTGCCACGCTGGCATCCCTTCGTTCATCCCCATTTTCATATTCACCATAATAAACAGTAGGAATAATGCGAAGAGCGCCGAACGTTTTGTTAGGGGCGGCGTTGGCACTACCACCATCTGAAGGCCGTCCAAAAGCATACGGATACTCACTTGTGGTTGTTTGCTCCCCACCCTGTATATTCCCCAGTTCAAACAGAGACTCGGGACTTACCTGTAAGTCTGCAAAATACTGGAAATGCCGTTGGAAGGGGTTGTTTGTGTAAGACCTTTCGTCTGAAGTAATTAAATAAGCTGACCCCTTATTATCAATAGCAGCCTGCAAATATTGTTCAGCTATTTTGTAATAATCGAGGTAATCGGCACGCCGGGCATAGACGCATCCGTATTGTTCGGTTCCTTTTTTGTCAAAATTTACGTCTCCGTATAAATCCGGCATATCGGTACGTATGGTTTGGTAGCCTCCGGAATAAAGCGCTATCTCTCCAATTAAGGCATCACAAAAGGTTTTTGAAAAACGTTCGGCTGTTATACCGCCTTCTCCCAATGGATACATCAAAGATTCCGCAGCTTTAAGAGAAGTAATCAGGCTATCGTAAATGGCAAACCGGGAGGTTAAGGAATAATCTTCTACGGCGTTATTTTCATAACCATAAGGAACATCGCCGAAATGTTTGATCAAATTAAAATAACAAAACGCTTTGATGGTCATGGCTTCACCGTATAGTTGCGTCCAGTCGGTAGGTGTACCGGCGGCGACATCAGCCTGATAAGCCTCTTTTGCAGCAATAAGAGCGGCTAATTTGGCCGCACGGGCAAGCGTAGTATACAGCGCATTAAAACCGGTTTCTGAGTAATTGATGGGTAACAGCTCTGGCTGTAAAATGGCATTAATGTTATTACTGGAGTTTTCCTCCGGGTACATTTCAGCATCTGATCCAATGGGGTCGTTCCACCTGTACGTTCCCATGATGCAATTTTGGCGATAGTTCGCATAACACCAGGAAAGCGTTTTGAAGGTTTCCGAAGGCGTGGAGGTAACGAAATCATTATCCACATTGGAGGGAGAGGTTGTATTTAAAAAATCCTTTTTGCACTGCGTAAACATGATACATAATGCAATGACTGCTATATAATTTATGAATCTTCTCATAACTGGTGCAAAGTATAGTTAAGTCATCGCAAATGCTACTA
>Ga0181464_1001673_pt1 | contig 11118 bp, 14 predicted proteins | sample InSIn2gowninarea_FD_119074 | JGI IMG/M metagenome (GOLD analysis project Ga0181464, IMG submission 119074) | Clean room microbial communities from NASA Spacecraft Assembly Facility at Jet Propulsion Laboratory, Pasadena, California, USA -... ...
AGTACAGTTTCTACTGCATTTATGGAAACAATTCAAAAGCTACATGGAAACCCGAAGATTATTGTAAGTGACAGAGATCCCATTTTCACTGGAAATTTTTGGACAGAATTATTTTCTTGTCTTGGTACTCAGTTAGCTCATAGCTCATCTTATCATCCTCAATCTGATGGGAAAACTGAGATAGTAAACAAATGTTTGGAAGGATATCTTCGTTGCTTTGTATCTGATAAACAAACACAATGGGTCAAATGGTTGCCTCTGGCTGAATGGTGGTATAACACTTCCTTCCATACAGCAACAAAAATGACCCCATTTATGGCACTTTATGGGTATCAACCACCATCCATCACATCATATCAAAAATAAAAAGGTTCAAGTAGTGAAAGATCGCATCAAGCATCAACAACAAGTTCTCCAAATTTTAAAGGATAACGACACTTCAGTGCAAAATCAAATGAAACAACAGGTAGATCAACATTGTAGTGAAAAATGTTTTGATTGGGTATTTTTACTGCTACATCTCAAGAAAGCTATTTATGAGAAGGAAATGTTGGCAATACTACATGCACTTAAAAAATGGCGACCTTACCGAATGGGAAGACTCTTCAAGGATGAGGATATGGAAACATTGTTTTGTGCTATTTCTATTATCCAACCATATTGGATAAAAGAAGCAAAGGATGAATGGAAGAAGGACGAAGAAGTATGACCACTTATTCAAAAGTTGCAAAAGTTCCTAATTCAAACAATATTTCCAGAAATTGAAGAGGAAGGAAAAATCATATGGGAACCTGGAGCAGTCACAGAAATAAGAACTCGACAGCTATGAAATCGATGAATTTGAGAGTATCTCATCAAGTGGAAGAACTTACCTGCTGAAGATTCCACATGGGAGGACAAGAATTTTATACATAAGCATCAAGAACTACTCAAGCGTTGAGGACAACACTTTTTGAAGGAGAGGGGCATGTTAGGCCCCTATACTATTAGTGTAACCCCTTATTTTTAGTAGTACAATCCCCTTATTATATTGATGTACCCATGTAGTGCCCATATTGTTACTATTGTGCCCCATAAGAAGCCCACTATTGTTATTATTGTGCCCTTATATTATTATTGTTATGTCGGCTCTGGTTATGTTATGACCCCTTAGACTCCTATATATAGAAAGGAGGTCTTTTCATTTGTATCATCCAAGAATTGTTCATTTATGTAATGTAAAGGAGGTTTCCCCCTCGAAGAGGCTGAATTCTAAGGCATTGATCTATCTTTTCTATCTTTTCTTGAGCTGGTTTCATAACAGAAATAGTCAGCGCCCCATATGGCTTCCATTGGACCCATGGTGTAGATATGGTAAGTCACCTGATTACCTTTGCCCACAAAAGTACCGTTGAGAAGAACGTCATTGTGGAGTGTGTGCTTGGAGTCGAAGAGGATTGGTGGATAGAGTCTCGTCAATTCGATAATACATGTTCTTTAGATCCTCGTAGGAAAACATGAAGATATTACCGTCCCATTTGGCTTTGGGTTTGATGGCCATGATACGGGTTATCTCTTTATGTATTTCTTCCTCGACATGGGGATGAGAGGAGACGAGCTAGAAGAACCACATTAGTGTAGCTGACATGGTGTCTTAGCCAGCCAAGACGAAACTGATGATGGAATCTCAAAGAAATTCTTTCGAATGATAGTGGTTCGGTTCCAGAGGATCGACTTGTAGGTTGGAGAGCACCATGAATCTAGAGAGCAGGTCCTGTTTGCAGGGAATACTATAGGTAATCTCTTGTCTACAATATCGAATAACATCCATGGAGAAGTGGTGCATGACCTCCACCACTCGAGAGAGGTGCCTCTCTAAGCCGACATTAAGCATCCTCTTGATCTTCCACGTCAGCAAGATCGGCTCAGTGGCCCTCCGAGCACTTAGCTCGGTAGCCACATCAAAATTCTACCAGAACTTTGATACTGGAAGGCCTACATCGAGAAAAGTTGGGGTCAACACCGAATGCAACTTTTCATATATTATCAAATGCAAAACTTTGCAGAATATCCTGCAAATCCAAGAAGCTACCCTGCTCGCTCGCCTCCTCTAGAATTTTCAAGAGTCGAATCGTGACAATCTCCACGACTCGTAGAAAAAAATTGTGGATAGAATGGGTGTTGAACTCGTAGCTGGCGACTTTCCTCTACAACTTCTAGATGTCTCTATCAGAATTGAAGATCCCCGTGCCCAGAAGATTGTGCAAAACTACAGTGAAAGGCTCTCGCTTGGGATAATTTTGTTGAAATTATAATTTCCAACTACGCGCATTTAATTCTGGAAACCACGATGGATTTCCTAGCACCACATTTCATGCTGAGTGTTATTCTCTGCAAGGGCTCCGATCACACTCCGCTGATGACACATGGCCACAGAAATTTTCCAAAACCGCCCATCCCCCGGAACGTAAAGTTCGTGTGAAAGGGGCTTCCGGGGAAATTGCAATGGTCTTTCGATTGACTTTGGGATAGATCTACAATTATCAAAAATATATATTTCCATGTGATATTGGCTGACCACCATATTGAATGTAATTAATATAAGCTTACGAAAGTCAGTAACTGCAAGTAAAAATATTTGATTTTATTGTTTTTTTTTTTTTGTTTCGTTGTCCGTTGACTATGTAATATGTTTTTTCTTGTTGTTCGTGTGTGTAATGTAAAATGGCATATGAAACATAAGGGAAGCAAGCATTCAAAATTTTTGGTGTTGAAAGAAAATGGGGAATGCATAGTAGTGCCAAGAGAATTTTATGCACAGCAATGCAAATCAAAACCAAGAACAGAGCATGTAATCCTTTGCTTTTGTGGTGGAGGTTTTTGTAATATGCATGAGCATATGATGAAATTTTTTACAGCAGTAAGTCTATGTAAGAATTTTTTTTGTTTATAGCAGTAAATGTAAATGAAAAATTTACACACAGCATTGTGAATCTTTTCAAAAGAAAACTGAGCAATTTTTGTTGAAATGTTCTTGGTGTAATCCCTCAGGCAGAGGAAGAATATATTTGTATCAGTTGTTTTTTGATTAATGAATACAAGTTTATTTTGGTTGAGAAACTCTGCTCTACTCAATTTTTTTTTTTTTGCTTCCCTGTGTTAAAGATCCTATGGAGAAAACAAAGCATTGTTATCTGTTCTTTTGTGTTTGAAATTACCAGAAATTTTGCAACATGGTATCAGAGCCAGGTGCAGGCTCTTTGAAGGTGTCAAAGAAGCTGAAGGAAGGATTTTTTTGCTATAACAACTTCTCCAGCAGAGTGAAGTCTCAGGAAAAAGAATCCAAGTTATTTCTCAATTTATTTATTTTTGTAGCTGTTGAAGGCAGTTAATGTTTTTTTAAATACACAGTCAGATATTTGAAGCATGGTTTAGAGTGCAAGAATGGTTTGCTATAGCTCCAGCACCAGCACTAGCATGGGTATCTTTAATACTCAGCTCCCATAGTTTAATGGGAAAAATTATGACTATTGGGCAATAACCATGAGAGCCCTCTTTGCTTCTCAAGATTTATGGGAACTTGTTGAATATGGATTTGAAGAACCAGCAGATGAATATGAGTTTAAGAACTTGACTCAGGTAGATAAATATTCAAAAGCCCTTTTATTTTTATATCAGGCAGTGCATGAGAGTGTGTTTCCAAAGATAACAGTAGCCAAGACATCCAAAGAAGCATGGAAAACTCTCAAGACATCCTATCATGGAATGGAGAAAGTGAAGACAGCAAAACTATAGTTGCTAAGAAGAGATTTTGAGAATATGAACATGAAGGAGTCAGACAATATTGACTCATTCTTCACACATGTAATTGGTTTGGTCACACAAATAAGATCTCACAGAGAGATTCTTGAAGAAAGGAGGATTGTGGAAAAACTATTGAGGGACCTACCCTCAAAGTTTGATGTGATTGTAACCAGCATAGAAGAGACAAAGGATCTCTCAAAATTTTCAGTTGATGAACTTCATGCATCACTGATAAAACATGAGTAGAGGTTGAGTAGAAATGAAAACTCATCTCTAGAGCAAGCCTTCAAGACCCAGATGTCCTTTGGAAGAGGAAGAGGTCAAGGCAGATGAAACAAGAGAGAAAGAGTCAGAAGCCAAAACAAAGGTGGAAGGAATAGTCCAACAAATGCTCAAGGAAGAGGCAAAAATCCAAATTAGAACCAAGGCCAAGGTAGCAATCAACAAAGTGGACAACATTATGCTCAAGGACAAAGGTATGAAAAATCCAATGTCCAATGTTATTATTGTAAAAAATATGGGCATTATGCCAATGAATATAGGAAGAAGCAGCATGATATGAATAATAGATCTAGTGCAAATATCAATAGAGAAAATATTAGCCAAGATAATGTGCTTTTAGCTTGTAACATGGCTAAAACAAATAGTGATGATATATGGTTTCTAGACTTCGGTTGCAGTAACCATATGACAGGAAACATAACCCTATTTTCTGCTTTAGATCAAAATGTGAAATCACAAGTCACACTTGGGACTGATAGTAAAATTTCTGTTATGGGATAAGGAGAAGTAAAAATATTTACAAAGAACAGTCAAAAGAAAACCATAGCAGATGTCTATTATGTTCCTGGAATGAAGTGTAACCTTCTTAAGTATTGGAAAACTTGTTCAAAAAGGTTACAATGTTTTCTTTGAGAATGATGTATGTACCATCATGGATAGAGCACCCAACAAAAGATGTATGTCTGAGGTAAAGATGAGAAGGAATAGGATGTTCCCTCTCAGAATAAGGGCATATTTGAAATATAAAGAAGTAATTGCAGCAGTTACCCAAGAGGCTTTCCAAAGCGAACCAAAGGATGAAAATTGGTTGTGGCACTTGAGATTTGGACATCTCAACTTTGGAGGTCTTAACATGTTGAGTAGAAAAGGAATGGTAAGAGGATTACCATTGATAGAGAAACTAGACAACCTTTGTTAAGGTTGTATCTTGGGGAAACAACATAGAGAAAGTTTTCCATCAGGGAAAAGCATAAGGGAAAAAGCACCCTTATAGATTTTCCACTAAGTTTTATATGGACTGATGAAAACTCCATCAGTTGCAGGAAACCAATATTTTCTAACATTCATTGATGATTTTACCAGAAAAACTTGGGTATATTTCCTGAATAACAAAAGTGAAGGGTTTGAAAACTTTCGAAATTTCAAAGCACTTGTAGAAAACCAAAGTGGGCAGCATATCAAAGTTCTAAGAAATGATAGAGGAGGTGATTATATCTCCAAGGAATTCCTATAGTTTTGTAGAGAAAATGGAATACACAAACAATTTACCACAAGGTACACTTCGCAACAAAATGGAGTAGCTGAAAGGAAAAATAGAACCATCATGAATCTGGCGAGGAGTATGTTAAAGGAAAAGAATTTGCCAAATGATTATTGGGCTGAAGTTGTAAACTGTGCAGTATATATTTTGAATAGATGCCCTACAAAAGCAGTCATGAACAGAGTGCCTGAAGAAGCATGGAGTGGGAGAAAGCAATGAGTCACCCACATGAAAGTTTTTGGTTGTGTGGCTTATGCACACATTCCAAATCAGCTAAGGAAGAAGTTGGATAGCAAAGGGGGGAAATGTATTTTCATTGGATACAATGAGGAATCCGAATATTACAGGTTGTATATCCCATCTACCAAGAATTTTTTTTTTAGTAGAGATGTTCAGTTCATTGAGGAGGAATCTTGGGATGGAAGCATACAAAAAATAGTGAATGTTAAAAACTGTTTGTCTCATGATGAAGATGATGAAGAGATAGCTGAAATACATTCCGAAATAGTAGCACCAACACAAGGACGTCAAGGGAAACCCTTGAGGAGAAATGAATGTGTTTCTCGAAGCACACCACAAGGAGGAAATTCAAGTGCTTCTTCAAGCACTTGCACACCAAATGAAAGAGGAAAGAAGTCCAGAAATTTAAGTGACATTTATGATAAAGGTATGAATTCTTTGTTTGCATTATATTTTCATGTTGATGAACCTATTCATTTCGAATATGCAATTAAGGATAAGAAATGGATAGAAGCTATGGATGAGGAGATGAATTCCATAGAAGGAAATAAGACATGGGATTTGGTTGAGCCACCAAAAGGTAAAGAAGTCGTTGGAGTTAAATGGGTCTACAAGACCAAAAGTAATGCGGAAGGCAAGATGGAAAGGAACAAGGAAAGACTTGTTGTCAAGGGATACAAGCAGCAGTATGGGAGAGACTATGAGGAAACTTTCGCACCAGTTGCAAGAATGGAAACCGTGAGAGCAGTGTTGTCCATAGCAGCACAAAACAAGTGGAAAGTTTAGCAAATGGACATGAAGTCAGCATTCCTAAATGGAGTGTTAATGGAAGAGGTTTACATTGAGAAACCTCTAGGCTATGAGAAGAAAGGCCAAAAGCACAAAGTGTGCAGATTGAAGAAATCTCTTTATGGGGTCAAGCAAGCACCAAGAGCATGGTATAGTAGGATTGATTCCTATCTACTAGAAAATGGATTTGACAAATGTGAGGGAGAACCCACCATCTACATCAAAGAAAAGGATGGTAAAATTTTAATTGTTGTGTTATATGTTGATGATTTTATTTTCAGAAGTAATGATTATTGTCTTATTGTAAGTTTCAAAACAGTCATGAAAGAAGAATTTGAAATCACTGACATGGGTTTGTTGAGATATTTCTTAGGAATAGAAGTAGATCAAAATGAAAATGGAATTTTTATTTCACAAGAAAAATATGTAAATGAAGTGTTGGAAAGATTCCATATGCAGGAGTGCAAGGCAGCAATCACTCCCATAGTGATGAGATTAAAACTGAACAAAGAGGACAACAAAAAGGATTTTGATCCTAGCTTGTACAAGAGCATAGTTGGAAGCCTCATGTATTTAACTGCAACTAGGCTAGATATAATGTTTGTTGTTAGTTTAATTTCTAGATTCATGGAGAGGCCAAAAGAAGCACATTAGTAGGCAACAAAAAGGATTCCGAGGTATGTTAAAGGTACTAAAAGATTTGGGATTTTATATACTACTTCAGAACGTTCAGATTTAATTGGATAAACTGATAGTGATTGGGCTGGAAGTGTAGATGATCAGAAAATCACATACTGTTATGTTTTTCAAGTGGGTTCAGGAGCCATTTCATGGGCTTCTAAGAAACAACCTATTGTAGCGTTGTCTACAACAGAGGCTGAATATGTGGCAGCGATAGTAGCAGCATTTCAAGTAGTTTTGATGAGAAGAACATTAAGGAGCTTAGGCCAAGAACAATAAAAAGGAACGGTGATTTTTTGTGACTATAGCTCAGCTATTGCATTATCCAAGAATTATGTGTTCCATAAGAGAACGAAACACATTGACACAAAGTTTCACTACATAAGGGAATTGGTGAACAATGGAGAAATTATTTTACAACATTGTAGGACTAATAGGTTGCAGACATATTGACAAAACCATTGGACCAGAAAAAATTTGAATTTTGGAGGAAATGTATGGGTATGACTGATAACCCAATAGTTGTAAATTAAAGGGGAGTGTTGAAATTATAATTTCCAACTGCGCGCATTTAATTCCGAAAACCATGATGGATTTCCCCACACCACCTTTCACGCTAAGTGGTATTCTCTACGAGGGTTCTGATCACACTCCACTGACGACACGTGGCCACAGTACTTTTCCAAAACCACCCATCCCCCGGAACGTGATGTTCGTGTGAAAGGGGCTTCCGGGGAGATTGCAATGGCTGTCCAATTGACTTTGGGACATATCTACAGTTATCAAAAATATATTTTTCCATGCGTTGTTGGATGGCCACCATATTGAATATAATTAATATAATCTTATGGCGGTCAGTAAACATAGGTAAAAGTATTTAACTTTATTGTTTTTTTTTGTTTCGTTGTGCGTTGATTATGTAATATGTTTTTTTGTTTGTTTGTGTGTAATGTAAAATGGAATATGAAACAAAAGGGAAGCAAGCAGCGACAAGTTTTAGTGTTGAAAGCAAATGGGGAATGCATAGTAGTGCCAAGAAAATTTTATGCACAAAAATTCGAAACAAAACCAAGAACAGAGCATGTAATCCTTTTCTTTTGTGGTGGAGGTTTTCGTAATACGCATGAGCTTATGATGAAATTTTTTACATCAGTAAGTCTATGTAAGAATTATTTTTGTTTACAGCAGTAAATGTAAATGAAAAATTTACACACAGCAGTGTAAATCTTTTCAAAAGAAAACATAGTAATTTTTGTTGAAATGTTCTTGGTGTATTCCCTCAGGGAGAGGAAGAATATATTTGTATCAACTGTTGTTTGATTAATGAATACAAGTTTATTTTGGTTGAGAAACTCTACTCTTCTCAGTTTTTTTTTTTTTTTCTTCCATGTGTTAAAGATCCTGTGGAGAAAATAGAACATTGTTATCTGTTCTTTTGTGTTTGAAATTACCAGAAATTTCCAACAAATTTTCGAACCACATCTTCACAATGTGCTCCACATTGTTGGGACTCACCATCATGACTGTTTGAAGGCCTATGTGTTGCTCCACCACAATGGTTTGTGTGGGGGAATCTGAGAGCATCTCGGTGTACCACTCTAATTGTCTGCTTCGATTCCTCCAAAACGTAAACAACGAACCCACAACCGGATACCGTCTAGGTCTGTCGTTCACGGTTGTGCACGATATAAATTCTCGCTTGATGTACAGAAGTATGAAGTGAAACACCAATGAAATAACAATCAGCAATACATAGAAGAAGAACATTAATATTAAATCCTTCCTCTAGATGACCAAGGAGCATAAACCTAAAAATTCCTCCATTAAGTTTCCCCACTCTTTCTTGCACTCGCAACAAGAAACTTCCGCCTTTATTATGACGGGCGTGACAGGCAGTGTTTTAAGCTACAATTTTCTATAATCAAACCAACCAACGCTATTTATCTGACATTGTCTTTGAAATGCGCTAACTAAAAGAAATTCTAACAAACTTTATTATGTCAAACTTTCTTATGTAAAATTGGGAGGGTAGGTTCATATTTAAAGCCCAAAGACCCATATTACGACTACAAAACCGACTCAACAGTTAATTTCTTGACCAAAATCATTTTTTCAAGTGGAAAAAACAATTTCTTCTCATTGAAAATGAAAAAGAGAATACATTTAATGATATCTCATAGATTCATTGGGTATGCTAGAATTTTATACATGATTGCTCCGATTTTGTGCTTTTTTTGTATTCCACTTCTTATAACTTTTTTTATAACTCTATTCTAAAAGAGCCTTTATTTTACTGTTTATCTAGAATTTTGTATCTCCAAAATATGACATCATAGGTGTTATTCTATAGCCATCATTTGTTTGAGCTTTAGTTCAATAGTCTTTATTCAAAAAAAGAAAATGTTCCTCAACAGATTTGTTACACTTTAGATAAAGTTTATGCTTCTAACATTCATCAAAATATTTTGAAAATTGGCAACAAATAAGAATTTACCTAGATCTATGTTGATTCCCTTTCATGAAAGGAGCTCTATAACTTGGTTGTGCTCCCTATATATGTGTTGGAAGGAGATGTTCTGAAAAGTACTTACCAGAATCTTTAGGCATCACATCTAGTTGGATAATACAGGAGGGTTGAAATGCGTATACTTGTTAACCCATTCAATGACACTTTTAGCATTGACATGGACATGCAATTGCTCCAGCACTAGCCATTTGTAAAAAATGAGGACACCCGAAAGTGCGATATTTCTTGGCATGCTATTTGTGCCCTATTAACCATCCCACCATAAATGATAGTTTCTTCCCGGTTCTAGCATGATAAAGGCATTGCATCCACATCTTCACTATGGGTTGGCCCCATTGAAATATCATGAAGCGAACTTCTCCCACATGTCCTTATACTTGACCTCCCTCTTATGTTTATGCTTCTTCTTAGGCCTTATCTTAGGAAAGTATGTGACTAATTTCTTCACTACCTCTCGAATCAAAGGTATTTTTTTTCTCAAAAATCCATGATTTCATTAATGAATGTAGAAACCAACCGAGGATGGGATTACCATGTTCCACCCGACCATAGATTGACTGAACCAAATCTCTCTCTAGCCAATAACTGTCGTGCCATATTCCAAGCATGAATGTGTTACTCATAACCAACGAAAAAGAACAAAACAAGCATAGATGCTACCAGAGTTCTCCACCTACATCGTGAGGAATTTTAGTGCTTCCTAGTCTCTCAAGCTTTACCATAATCCACAGTTTTCTCCAGGGATCGCTAGGCCCTACACCGAGACCCACTCTCTAGGATATAACATACATCCCCCCGGGGCTACTAGGCCCAATGGAGAGCAATCTAACTCTTGGATTTACCGTATATCCCACCATTCACCGACAAGGATTCCTAGGCCCACCCAGGCATAAAATCCTGACTTTACCGCAACCCATAATATCGCTCAGGGGTTACTAGGCTAGTGTCTTTACCGTAATCCATATTCCGTTTTTGGGACCACTAGGCCATGTGTTTTTCATTTTGGAGATCCACCTCACTCAGCTTCGAATCCATCTGGCAATCCAACTCAACTGAAGTATGAGAACCCATCTCATCAAGGTTATCCACAAATTGCAAGGCTAGGGTGAAAACACTATCACACCTGAAAAAACCCATGCCATGACAGAAAATAACCACATGCAATACCATGCATGCCAAATCTATCAAGGAAATCACACATGCAAATAAATACCTACAAAGAATCTTGTTGTAGCTATTTGATGCTGCTCTTCCTTTCTTTCTTTCTCCTTCCTCTTGCCTCCTTTTCCTTTCTTGATCGAGTGCTAAAGTGCTCCGTGAAAACTCCAATTATCCAAGAGTGAGAAAGAGAGAGAATAATGAGAGATCTCAAAAACTGAACTAACGAAAGTTACATTGACCAATCTTACCCACCGATTCTCAAAAACATTTTTATCAATCAAGCATCTATTTTCTTCATTTTCCATTATTTTCTTTCATTTTTCTCCTCACATGCAACTTGTGACCTTTCAACTTCCTTTTCTCCTAATTTTCATTATTTTCATAAATAAATGTG
>Ga0181464_1001674_pt1 | contig 11118 bp, 15 predicted proteins | sample InSIn2gowninarea_FD_119074 | JGI IMG/M metagenome (GOLD analysis project Ga0181464, IMG submission 119074) | Clean room microbial communities from NASA Spacecraft Assembly Facility at Jet Propulsion Laboratory, Pasadena, California, USA -... ...
CGTGGAAAGAATATAACACAACCCAACAGACCGCTGGCCCATGGTAAAGCGCAAAGGCAAAAAACTAGCAAAATCGGAGGCTAATTCAGGAAATAGAGGTGGATTCTGATACGCGATTAGCACTAGTGCTAATTGCATATCGCATGGTGCCCCCCTTAGTGAAGGAAAGCCCGGAAACGATCGGACCTGAAAACGCTATAAAACTCAGAAAAGTAACTGTTCAGTTCCGTAGCACGGATTCCCCAAAACTGGCAGGATATCGGAAGGCTTCGAGGCAGTAAGAATTTTTTACTGAGTCCCTCCCGATGCCACACATCGAGTGACACACGTTCGGCAAAAGAGAGAGAAAAACCGCCCACGTCGGATGGGTAAACATCGTGTGACTTGTCCGCTCGATATGAAGGATGACTAAAGGATCTGGGGGGTCCAGATTGATGGCAGAGATGCATCCTGATGACTGACCGGATTTGCAGGTCGAAAAGTAAGATGACAGGGATTTGACGTCCGACATGGATGATGAGTTGGAAAATGATTCGTATTCGCAGGCGATCTTGGAGCAAATAGATTTAATGACTATTCAAGTATGATTCAAGGAATTTGACACCCAGTTCATTAGCAAAACAGGTGGCCACCTCCCTACGAGGCATTACCCAGTGATGATGACGCAAAGTAGAGGAATTCGAATGGACAGAGGAAAGGAAACTAAAAGGCTAGGAAACAAAAATGAGCAGTCAAAGGGTAGACTGGCTTTAAAGCCATGAACTGACAGAAGGAGAGAACGGGCACATACAGAGATGCAAGAAGCTAATAGCAGAGAATAGAGAGTAGAAGCCGAGCTAACCTGAAGGTAGCATCGAGCCAGATAGAGCCAGAGAGAGTCAGAGAGTTTGTGTACTCCATTGAAGGCTTGAGAGGTTCAAGCAAGCTCCTTGGTATAGGCCTGTCATACTACTGTGACCCTCAAAGGTCGAGCTTCAGTAAGGAGAGTCTGTGCACTCCATTCCTACTGACTTCATTCTGTTTTGTGAGTCTTGAATCGAGCTTGCTATTGTAAAAACTCTTCTTCAAAACATAATAGAGAGGCCACCAATGAAAGGCTGGACCAGGAGACATAGCCCAGGAGCATTGGGTGAACTCCTTATTAAACTTGTTTTGTTTACATGTTTGACTGTTATGTTTTCTCTGATTGCCTCACTGTCTATGTATTCTAGCAATCTTATCAATCCATTGCATAAGTAACATAGGCACATCCATGCACATGAGTCTGTAATACCTTTCATTCTTTATCCTGGATAAATTCCAGATCAAGTGGTATCAAAGCTTAGAGTTACTAAGGTTAGACAATCTTGTGCTGGATTTTGTTGTTGAATGCTAACTAGATCAAAGCTTAAATTAGGAGAAGGAGAATTGGCTGAAACTAACCCAGAAATTGGAAGAGTCTATTCTAAGAGGAAAATGTTAGAAGAAAATCCCTTGGAATCAGACCCTCAGTTCATGGATAGTTTTATGACCCTGAAATCCATGGTGGAGGAAATGTATAGGGACTATAAGAAACATAGAGATGAAGATGCATCAAGCTCAAAACAAGACAAAGGAGTAGAATAATCTCTCCTCCACAACCACTCCAAAGGCAAAGGGAAAGAAGAAAAATTCCTCACGCCTCCTAATAGCCCTGAACATAAAAAGAAGACATCTTTGATTAAATTAGATGTTAAATTTGACTTACCAATATATGATGGAGATTTGAATGCAGAGAAGCTGGATAATTGGATCAAACAGATTGATGTTTATTGCAGAGTGTAGAGTATTGACTCAGACAAGAGTAAGATTCAGCTGGCCAGCCTACGCCTTGGGGGCACTGCCTTGGTATGGTGAGAAGGCAGGAAACAAGATGACATGAAGAAACATGGTAAGATTCTTTCTGTCTGGAGTGAATTTGTTTCTGCAATTAAAAAGTAATTATATCCACTAGCCTACATGCAGCAAGCCATGATGAGCTGGCAAACTCTTCGACAACTAAAAGGGCAAAAGTGTACAAGGTTACAGTCAAGAATTTAGGAAAATATATTTGATTCTAGGAATTTCTTTAGACTCACCTGAGACTCTGTTGAAGTACATAGGTGGTCTACACAGCTACATGAGGCACACTATCCTCATGTTTAATCCCACCAGCATAGATGAGGCATCCGTTTAGGCTACGCATCTAGAAGCTAGAGGTAAGAATGGGAACCTAGAAATTGGGGGATCATCCCAACCCACTGCAAGAAAAAATAAGGAGAAAAGAAAACAGAAATGGAAAGAGAGGAAGACAAACATTGTACAAAGAGAAAGTCCTCATCCACTCACTGTAAGAAGGATGGGCATGATGATGAACACTACTAGATTCTGCATCCGGAGCTGAAACGTAAGAAGTTCGAGGGCAAGAAGAAGAAGACTGCTGCAGCTATTCAAAAAGATTTGGGGTCAGACTCAAGAGATGAAGCAACAATCGCAACCAAAGGTATAAAAGGTAAAAATTCTGAAGCATCTACTAGTAATTCTGCACAATCTACTGATAATGAAGAAAATGAGAGAAAAAGACGTAAGCTTTTTCATATTCGAGTTATTTCCAAGCATTAAAAGATTGATACTTTGTTTGATAGTGGCTCACAAGTAAATTTAATTTCCGAAGCAATTGTAAAGAAGTTGGGATTACTAACCACACCTCACAAGAAACCATATCCATTAGGTTGGCTATGTGATAAAGCAAAGCTACATGTGACTAGACAATGTAAACTTAAGTTTTCTTTTGGGTCAGCATTTGTAGATGAGGTTGAGTTAGATATAGTTCCTTTGGACATATGTGGAATTGTTTTAGGAAGTCCTTACTTGTATGATAGAAAAACTATTTTCTATAGAGTTGAGAACAAATCTCTACTTGTTAAAGATGGAATCGAATATATTGTAAGAGCTCATAAGCTCAAGAATAATTATACTCTCATAAACTCAGGGCAGATGAAACGAATTGTAAATTCATGCAAACAATTTTTACTGATGGTTGTAAAGGAAAAAGAAACCTAATATAACCAATGTATTTGAGGGTTGTGATGCTAAACAACAAGCTGATTTAGAAAAACTTGTTTTAGAATGTGATGTATTATTTCAAGAACCTAAAGGTTTGCCACCCAAAAAGGAAATAGTGCATGATATTAATTTGCAGCAAGATGCTCCATTGCCTAACATCAGAATGTATAGGTTGTCCACTTTAGAGAATGCAGAAATCAAGAGGCAGGTATAGGAGTTGCTCAAGAAGGGGTTCATCAGACCTAGCACATCACCATGTGGGTCTCCAATCATTTTGGTGAAAAATAAATACGACTCGTGGAGAATGTGCATTGATTATCGAGCATTGAATAAGATAACAATAAAAAATCGTTATCCCCTTCCTCGCATAGATGATCTATTACATCAGTTAAAAGAAGCTGTTTATTTTTCCAAGCTACACTTGCATAGTGGCTATCATCAGGTCAGAGTTGCAGAGCAAGATGCATGGAAGACTGCTTTCAAAACAAAGCAGGGATTGTATGAGTGGTTGGTTATGCCTTTTGGCTTAACTAATGCTCCTGCTACTTTCATGAGAGTAATGAATGATGTACTCAGACCTTTTCTTGATGATTTTGTTATTGTATATCTGGATGACATTCTTATATTTAGAAAAATGTGGGAAGAACATTTAAAGCATGTTAATCAGACTCTAGATGTTTTGAAAAGAGAAAAACTTTATGTTAAACTCTCAAAATGTGAATTTGGCAAAACATCTTTGAATTATTTGGGACATATAGTAGGGGGTGGTGAATTGAAGATAAATCCCTCTAAGGTTGCAGTCATTGTAAACTGGCCTAAACCCAAATCTGCTACAGAGGTTAGAAGCTTCTTAGGAGCAACACAATATTGGAGAAAGTTTATTTCTAACTTTTCCTTAATTGTAGCTCCCTTACATGCTTTAACAGGATTGAACAAGGTGTTTTAGTGGGGAGGCAAACAGCAGAAAGCCTTCGACACCTTAAAAGAAAATATTAGTACAACACCAGTACTAGCATTTCCCAATCTTCAAAGACCATTTGAGATTGAAATAGATGCCAGTGACTATGCCATGGGAGCAGTGTTGATGCAGCACAATAAACCCATATGTTATCATTCTGAGACATTTAATTTTGCAGTAGTTAACTATCCTACATATGATAAAGAATTGTATGCATTAGTACAAAGTGTGAAAAAGTGGAAACATTACTTAATGGGCAAAGAGACAGTTATACATATTGATCATCACCCACTTCAATATCCAGACTCCCAAACTAAGTTGTAGCAGCCAAGACACTATAGATGGATGGGTTTTCTACAACAGTTTCATTTAGTCATTAGATATAAAAAGGAAATACACAATAAAGTTGTAGATATGTTATCTAGACCAATTATAAATGCATCTGCTATACTTAAGCATAATTTAGTATTGCATGAGAGCTACATCAAACAATATGCTCAAGATATAGATTTTAAAGATGTATATGCAACTTTAAGTCAAGGCAAACGAGTAGAAGAATTGGATTATCATGTTAAGGACCAACTCTTGTATCATTTTGGGAAGCTATGCATTCCACAAACTGAACAAGTAAAGATAATTTGAGAAGCACACACTTCTCTAATATCAGGTCACTTTGGTGTAAGGAAAACGGTTGCACAGCTGCAAAGATTTTGTTATTGGCCAAAAATGAATGAGATAGTTTCTAGATATGTAAGAGGGTGTACCATGTGTGCTAAAAGCAAGCCCAACAATAGAAAACTAGGCTTGTACATTCCACTACCAGTTCCTTCTCATCCTTGGGAAAGTGTTTCCATGGACTTGTTGGAGGACTACCTAAGTCTAGGAAAGGGCATGACTATTTATATGTTGTTGCGGATAGGTTCAGCAAAATGTGTATTTTGATACCTTGTAATAGACAGATTACAACTGAAAAAACTACAAAGTTGTTCTTTCAGCATGTATGGGTTCATTTTGGATTACCCACTTCCATAATATCTGATGGAGATACCCAATTTGTTGGGAAATTTTGGTCAAGCTTGTGGGAATTGATGGACACTAAGCTGAAGAAAAGCACAACTTTTCATCTACAAACAAACGGGACAATGATCCAGTTGCTCAGAGGCTATTGCAACAAGCATCCCAAACTTTAGGATCAACATTTATGGTATGTGCAGCATGCTTACAATTGAGCTAAACATTCTTCTACATAGAGATCTCCTTTTGATACCTGTTTAGGTTTTACACCAAGGTCTCCCTTGGATTTTGTCTTTGGTAAAGACATAGCAGTTGATGGACACAGTGATGTGGAGAAGGCAACCAAGTTCATTAAACAAATCCAAGAGATTCACCAGGCAGTACAGGAACAGCTAGAAAAGAGCCAAGCCAAGTACAAGGCAAGGCATGACAAGCATCAGATGGAGCATAGTTTCCAAGTTGGTGACCAAGTTTGGCTGTATATCAGCAAATATAGAATGCAAGGTGAAGGTAAGAAGCTGAAGCTAATAAGGTATGGACCTTTCAAGATACTTGAGAAAATTGGTGAGAATGCTTTTCACCTTGATCTGCTAGCTTACGTGCACATCTACTCAATTGTTAATGCAGACATCTTGAGACTATTTGAACCTTCATTAATTGAAGATCCCAAAGAGAAGAATCAATTGACTTCTATTCATGATTTGTTACCTGAATATCTTAATGAGTTGTAGGAAGATGCAGTTCTGGACAGGAAGGTAAGAACTACACGCAGAGGTGACGTTGAGTACCTCAGGATAAGACTCAAAGGTTCAAAGCCAAGCAGTGTGAAATGGATAGAAATTGAGCAAGCGAGGAAGCAATACCCTCATTTTATGGATGCTTGAAAGAAAACCAACTTTTGGTGGTCCAAAAGCTTTTTCAGTGGGAAGGCCGTGATCCAAATTGGATCCTAAAAACTCTCTAAGTTTTCATGATTGTTTCAAATTATGCTAAAAGATTCAAGTCTTAGAAAAGATCGAAGCTATCAGAAGGAATCCTCATAACAATTGCAGTTGTGGCCAGAGCGGAGCAACAAGGACCCTTAGTCGAGCGCGCAGACTGTTGGCCCATGGTAAAGCGCAAAGGCATAAAACTAGCAAAACTGGAGGCTAATTTGGGAAACAGAGGTGGATTCTGATACACAATTAGCACTAGCACTAATCGCGTATCACAGGGCGTCCCCCTCAGTGAAGGAAAGCCTTGAAATGTTCGGACCCGAAAACGCTATAAAACTCGGAAAAGTAACTGTTTCGGTTTCGTAGCACAAATTCCCCACAATCGACAGGATATCGGAAGGCTTTGAGGTGATAAGCAGTTTTGACTGAGTCCTACTCGATGGCACACATCGAGTGACACGTGTCCGTAGAAGAGAGATAAAAACTGCCTGCATCAGATGGTAAACGTCATTCTACTTGTCCGCCCGATATGAAGGAAAACCGTAGGATCTGGGGGGGTCCAAATCGACAGTGGAGATGCATCCCGATGACTGACCAGATTTGACAGGTCGAAAAGAAAGATGACAGGGATTTGACGTCCGATGTGGATGATGAGTTGGCAAACGATTCGTATTCACGGGTGATCTTGAAGAAAACAAATTTAACAACCATTCGAGTATGATTCAGGGAATTTGACACCTAGTTCGTTAGCAAAACTGGTGGCCACCTCCCTGTGAGGCATTACCCAGTGATGATGATGCAGAATAGAGGAATTCGAACGGAAAGAGGAAAGGAAACCAGAAGGCCGGGAAGCAAAAGCGAGCAGTCAAAGAGAAGACTTGCTTTAAAGCCATGAACTGATAGAAGCAGAGAACGGGCACATACAGAGACGCAAGAAGCTAATAGCAGAGAATAGAGAGTAGAATTTGAGCTAACCTGAAGGCAACATCGAGCCAGACAAAGCCAGAGAGAGTCAGAGAGTCTGTGTACTCCATTGAAGGCTTGAGAGGTTTAAGCAAGCTCCTCGGTATAGGCCTGTCATACTACTATGACCCTTAGAGGTCGAGTTTCAGTAAGGAGATTCTGTGCACTCCATTCCTACTGACTTCATTCTGTTTAGTGAGTCTCGAATCGAGCTCACTTTTGTGAAAACTCTGCTTGAAAACATAACAGAGAGGCCACCACTGAAAGGCTGGACCAAGAGACGTAGCCTAGGAGCATTGGGTGAACTCCTTATTAAACTTGTTTTGTTTACATGTTTGACTGTTATGTTTTATTTGATTGCCTCAATGTCTATGTATTATAGCAATATTATCGATCCGTTGCATAAGTAACATAGGCACATCCGTGCACATGAGTCTGTAATACCTTTCATTCTTTATCCTGGATAAATTCCAGATCATGATGATAGTGTCAAACTTCTCCTATCTAAAGTTAAATTCCTTTAGCATTTATTCTACTTGCTAGAAGGCTTGCACGAAGTTTACAACAAAGGGGCTCAAAATTCTTGGAAGCTTGAATATATAACCTTTCTTGGCAGGGACAAAGTGGATTTGGTCAAGATTTAAGCTATGCCTAATGAATCCTAGAGAAAATATCCTCGTGGGCATAAACATAAGTAATTGATAAGGAGGCAGTTCAGACCCATAGACCTCGATTTCAATGTAATCTTTAAACAAGAACCAATCACCTACCACAATATCTTTGCTAAGCTGAAGGATCTCTCTATGCAAAGGAAATACTCTAGGAGGAGAGACATTGGTTATTATTTTATATGCAGTGGACATGAAAGTGGAAATAAATTAGGAAAATCCCTCATTATTGGGTTTCTTCTTCAGGCCATTGTCTGAGTCAACCACAAATTTTCTTTGTTTATTGGAGTCTATAATGCATAAGCTTAGTTATTCAAATTACTCCACATGAGTATATAGGAAAAGGTATACCAATGTGGAGAAGTACCTGAAATAAGAGGTAAGGTAAAAGTAGTTGATTTGAAACTTTACAACTTCAGCAAGGAATGAAGGTATGTCAAGAATGATACCAGGCTTCATCATGGTGTGTAAGAACCCTAGGGCTACCTTAGTGACGTTAACACTCTCATCCTCTCTTAGTAAAAACAAAATGGTGTCTAATATGGGTTGCATAACTTCTAAGAATAGGGAGATAGAGAATGTCTTTGAACTTGTGGACAATTGGGAATTCGAGGCTACAATTTGCTGGAATAGGGCTTGTATTTTTGCGACTGAGAGTCCATTGTAACTAGAAATGAGGGTGGTCTCAATGAACTTCTCTAAGATTGGGGATTTTGGGCAGATAAAAGTGTGTTGGATTAATTACGGGGTAACTTCCAGAATCTTCTCCCCTGTGTATGAGAAACAACAATTCTTCTCCTTGACATAGGTGGCTATAAGACAGGATACAAATTTTGGGAAGGGATAGATTGTTGGGAAAATAAGGTAGTATAACCTTGATTCGATGACTCAAAAACGGTCTTCCTTGTTTACGTAACTACTATATAGGTCAAAGCAGAGGTCTGAAAGTTGGTGGGTGTAGAAATGGTCGTGAATTTCTGCTTTTGTGTCCATAAGGGGCTTGGTGTGGCTTGATACTTTCGCCTCATGAGAATTGGGGGCTTTAATTTCATAATCATTAATTTTAATCATGACATTAACATTCCATGGACATGAGATTACAATCTTACCTGTTAAATGAAGATGTTTGGATGTCGTGGGTGCGAGGAAGACTTTGGGATGGAATGTAGATTGAATGAATGACATATGTAAGGAAAGAACTACATCAAATTGAGGAATTCAAATGGAAATGGTCAATTTACAGAGGGGTGTGGCTGGGAAAAATAGGAGTTGACATGGCGTAACACGCGTCATGATTGGGGTTGGGTGAGGAGTGAAAGGGGGTGATTTACTCTGTAGCGTTCCATGATCACTTGCTAACGTTGCTACTTTGTTGTAACGCTGGGTGACATGCTTGGTCCCCACCCTCTGGCAGAGTGTGTCGATGGGGTTGGGAATGGGGTTCGACCACCTGGAATTAATCCTAGCCATCGATCTACCCCACTTCCCTTTTTTACTTTGACTTTTGGGGGTAAGCTTTCGCTTAATTTCCATGATCGTTACCCCACCGGAGTCCCACCGAGAGCGAGAGGCTTTGAGATGGACGATGATCTTTCTGGGATGTGTTTGTTATTTAACCATTTGAGGCCCACATTCCTCCTCCCTTCCACCCTTTCCTTCTTTTTCTTTTTCTTTTTAATCTTATTTTGCTTTCCAAAGTCTTCAATGTATCCTTCTATACAAAAAAGCCTCCTCTATAACGTGAATACTAACAAAAAAATGAGGAGGATACAACACCAACTAAGTGGGACATTTACATTGTGGGATAAGAGGTTCTCATGCAAACACAAAACTGTGACTATGGGGCCCCTCCATAAACCAATCCTTCCACACCATCTAACACTACTGCTATGTCACCTTTGATAATACCATGGGCCCCCATTGAACCCATTCTGAAAGTGATTAAAGGGCCATTACATTGTGCAATCGATAAATCAAAGGAAGCGACTAGTTATAACATTTTTGATGGCTTAGCACAGTCCCCTTCAGCCATGTCAGCAAAGAAGGCTCTGCAAACTTGTCCAACCCAATGGAAAGCCCTACTTTCTGCATTAGGTACAATCGACCCTTCCAATTTTCGGTTGATGGATTTTGATTTGGACAACGCTACACTGTGACTCCCATCTATAGTTTCTTTCCAGATCCAAATCACCATTTGGAACATCATACTTCGAGGGGGAATCAACTTGTATTATTTCAAAATTAGTTTAGAAAAAACTAGGATCCCCCAAACTAATTACTTCCCCCATTACATTAAGGGCTTATGACAGACACCCTTCTGCACTTGTCAGAATTTTCCAGAACGTCCTAGTGGAGCTTGCTGGAAAAATAATTCTCATAGACATCAAAGTCCTTGATGCCCAGTTAGATTACAATATCTTACTAGGCAATAGCTACATGTACACCATGACCGAAGTGGCATCATCAAAATTTTGCGTAATTATGTTTCCCAATGATGGAAAGATTATCACCATAGATAAACTTGCATAATATGAGAAACGAGCATCCACAACTCCAGATGGTGTGTTACCTTTCATAACATCCCACAATGAGTTGTTCCCTTCCTTCATTGAAGTAGGCCTAGGGATATTCAAAGCATCATCACTCTTGGGTACCTACCACGAATACCCACCTATGATCAAACTTTCTTCCATAAACTTGATCTGTATGATGAGTTCGTCTAGTGCTACCCATTCTCAGGAACTGATTTCGGACACACCAAGTGTCATGACTACTAAGTTAACATTCCTACCATATGCAATAGCCCAAATTACTTTCTTATATCCCCCACCTGGTTTTGTCTCACACCAAGTCATGGAAACACATATGTTTCGCAACATGGTTCTCTCAATCCATATTTGGTATTTGGCCCTATAGGCCATGTCATCAAACTCATACATCACTTCAACTAGAGTGAACATTCCTTCATCCAGACCTTAAGGAGAAATACATGTGGCGACACCAACAAGGGCTACCAAAAAGGAGAAATAGAAAGGTAAAAAGGTTGAAACCTCAGATAATTCCTCTTCCTGGGTATCTCCACCATGTGCATTATGTGAGGTATCGAGGCACCCCACCAAATAGTTCCCAAAATAGGAAGATTTGAAAACTCTTCTTCACACCCCACAGGCGTTGGTTGTTGGGTGTGGAGCTTGATTATCTTCTTGATTCAGAGGTATCAACTGCATTGGACCCCAATTTCTAAATGGGGTAGTAATGCCACATGTATGATAGCCGCCGGGGGGGTTCGGGTGGGGGGCACAATGACTACTTTTAAGAGCCCCCTCCTAGCAAGGGTTTGGGGTAGCGCCTCTAAAACTAAAAATAAATGAAAATTTACCTTGTAAAATATTGTAATTTTGTAGTAAATCTGGGCCTTCCATTAGGCGAATGATATAATGGTAGAAGTTATGTTAAATTAGGGGGTTTTTTTCCCTAAAAGGCAACCCTCAGTTTCTATGAGGGAATTTTATTACGT
>Ga0181464_1001675_pt1 | contig 11113 bp, 8 predicted proteins | sample InSIn2gowninarea_FD_119074 | JGI IMG/M metagenome (GOLD analysis project Ga0181464, IMG submission 119074) | Clean room microbial communities from NASA Spacecraft Assembly Facility at Jet Propulsion Laboratory, Pasadena, California, USA -... ...
CGGGGGGGGGTCGGCGAGTACTACCTGGTCCATGGAGACGTTTCTATCACTTCTGCGACCCCGACAAATGCGTACACTAACAATGCTATCGCGTTGTACACGACCAACCCGTGCGAAACTACTGCGACGGCAACCACGACAGACTTTTACCCTGTTGCTGAAACAATTGCCGTTGTATACACCTCAACATACGAGGTCTCCATATGGAGACCATCACTGTCTCAATTCCGGACACATCTACATCGAGCTCTTCGACTACGAGCATTTGTTCATCATCATCATCTTCTTCTGCGATTCCGTTGAACACCACAAGCAGTGCTGCTGCCACTACTATTATTTACCCTTCAGCCAATGCTACATCGACGCTGTTCACTATTTCAGTCTCGAACACTAGCACAAGCTCATACGTTTCATTCAGCTCCAACACTTCTTTCAATGCTACTACTCGGACCCTCGTGCCCATCGCCATCAATGCCACGACCACAAGCTCAATCGTTCTGTCAACACCTAAGATTTCTCTTAACGTCACGACTCAAACTCTCGTACCCTTCGCCATCAACGCCAGCAGCACTGCCGTGTCAACTGCTATTTTGCCTGTAAGCAACGCCACAATCATCAACAAGTCGTCGAATTACACAAGTATTCTTCCTTCGCTTACATCAACGGCCTTCGACACAACTTCCACTGTCGTATCAGCAGCTCTGAACACTACTATCAGCGCTCTTGCCTCAGGGTCCACTTCGCCATCACCTTTGTTCTTGAATACGACTACTAGCTCCAACGTACAAGCCACCACTTCATCTTTTCCAACCTTCCAGAATAATTCGAGCTCGAACTCTGCTCATACACCATATTCCATCAGCAGCGCTTCTGTAGTGGTGGCCATTCCGGCTCTGTCAACTTCTCTCAGCACACAGATTGTCTACGCCACCACTTCATCCTCCTCAATTGTCCAGAACCCTTCGGGCTCAGCTTCTGTGCCATATTTCACTAGCAGCGCGTCCGTCGATGGTGCAGTGGCCGCTTCGTCGACTTCGCTTAGCACACGGATCATCCCAGCATCCAAGTCGAGCTTGGAAACTCAGTCACCTGTCACTCTGACCAGATAAATCACCCAGGTCTATACCGTCACATCTTGTCCCTCGGAAATCACAAACTGTCCTGCTTCTCAAAAGACGACATTCCTTTCTACCAAGACCATTGTTCAATATTCGACCGTACAGACTGCAGCTCCGACTCAAGGAGTACTAGTCACTGGATCTCCTGCTCCAGGATCCGGATCTACAGCGAATGACGATGTCAGCAACACCAGACACACCACCTCAACATTCTTCAGCACATCCACTCAGACTGTGACAGCTTGTCGTCTAAGTGTCAAAGATTGTCCTGCCTCGGAACAGACTGTTTATCAGACGGAGATTGTCAAGGCTTACACCACCGTTTGTCCTGTTGCAGCGTCATCAGGCGAGACAAGTTTACGCGCCACATCGAGCATTGTTCCTGCACCTGAAGTATCGGCAACTAGCAGCGAAATCAGCAACGCCAGATACACCACATCAACCTTGTACAGCACATCCACCCAGACCGTAACGGCCTGTCCGTCAAGCGTGGAAGATTGTCCTGCTTCGGAGAAGGTTGTCTCTCAGACTGAAGTTGTTGAAGCTTTTACGACTGTTTGCCCTGTTGCTGCATCATCATCAAGCGAAGCTGGTTTAGGCGCCACCTCAAGAACTGCTTCTCCGTTCGAGATATCGCCTACTAGCATCGATTCCAGCTCTGCGTCTGTCGAAGATGTTACCTCACACAGTCAATTGGGCTCTGAAGCCGTTTCCGGTACACCGTCAGCTAGCCTAGTCTTGAGCTCCAAGATTATTCCTAGTCCCGACTCCGCTGCTCTTCCAACCGCGAGCCATACCCAGATGTACACTGCTGATGGAAAGACAATGACTAGCACCCGCAGCTTCTCTGCAACTTCTGTTGCTTCGTCTGCTTCACCATCTTCGACTACCACAGAAGCGGTCGCCATTGCTCTTAAGAGCAGTAGCTCCAGCATTGTGACGGAAATGAGCTCATCGGGATCATCAGCGATGCCGCTGCAGTCCTCTGCGGTGAATGTCCTTGGCCTCAACATTACCGCCGTTGTAAGCCTGGACAAGAATTCAACTACGATTGCTTCATCGACAACAAAGAGCAGTGCCACCACTTCGGCTGTCACTTCACCATCTCTTGCGCTGTACACTGGCTCTGCTTCTGCTTCGGAGCCTCATTTAGCGTCTTTGATCCTTGTTGCCGTTTCTGCCTCGCTTGGCTTTTCCTTGACTATCTTATAGATCATGTAGATACGTATTTTGTTATCGATTGATTGTGGAACCATCAGACTGTAGTAAGGTTCAATACTTCGAAACCAAGGTTTCTTCTCGTATCGCCTTATTAACAGCTTTAGCAAATTCAGTTCGCAACACGCTTTCATCCTTCAAGCGATCTCTCAACGCCTTCGGTATCTCAAGCTGCATTCCTGCTTTCCGCTTGCCTCGATTGCAAATGTTGGAAGGCGCCGTCCCAGCCAATGTCTCTCCCGGCTCGCGAACCACAGCTTCAAATCCTGCTTTCAACAGCTCCACCATTGTTTTCCTGCACCTTTGGGTATCTAGACCTCCGATCCAAACCCGAGAAGGGTCATCTCCGTCTCTCCTTCCGTGTATTGCAACTGCCGTTTCGGCGCTTTCGATAAGTTGCAAAGCTCTTGGTTCGTCAAATCGATGCGAGGCAAGGTGCAACTCGCGATGACCATGTGTATTCTTCAAGCCTTGGAAATCGTACAGCGACAGGTCATCGCCTGCTATCGCTGCCGCTATCTGGGATGATCCTGGTTCAATGTCTCCTCCATGCGGTGCAAGAACCACGATAGCTGACCCCCGGTTTTTGACCTCAATTCTGTAGTCCACGCCTTCGATTTTGGCACTGGCGATTTCTTGAAAGGATTTTCGTCGCGCTCGTGTTGTGTCTGTCATTGTGGCTCTGGATGTGATGAATAATCTGTGGTCGTAATCGCATCTGGAGCGATTGATGGATGCGTGTTTGCTAAGCGCTCAGTCGGGCTATTCCATTGAACATCCTATCGAGCGTGCGCGAAAGAGGTTATGTCGTTTGACGTATGACATGGATAGGTTTCCTTCATTCGGTGGGCGACGTTGGTTTTAATTCGACCGGCCCCACTTTTGATGAATCTGCCTACCCGAGGCTAACATGTCAAGCATGACATGGTGGACATCTGGTGATCTGACGACCTTGCATACGAGACCATGGGTTTCTAAGAACCTTTTATCATATATACGATCACTGTATGAAAAGAAAGGATTGTTTCAGAGTTGTACAGAGGAAGAACGCGAAGTCGAAAAGTATGACACGTACTTTCAAAATCAGTGACGTCTTGACTTCGTGACGATGGACGATCTCCACATTTCACCATATACTATGCATCGTCGAGATGTGACTTGTCTCCTAGAGTCGACTTCATCAAATGAAAGCATTCAGAATGGCAAACAATCTACTTGAACACCCCCTGCTGGGACCCCTACAAGGTGTCGGTCTCGCCGAGCGCTTCACCCAATTCCGCTCCATTCCCTATGGCTCCATCAAGCAGCGTTTCGCCAGGTCTGAAATGCTGATGGATGTACCAAGAAGGAAGCAAATCACCAACGAACCCAAACCGAAGGAAACATACGATGTCACCAAGCAAGGTCCTCAGAGCATACAACCGCTCGAGTCTGCTCACATGGACGCCAAGTCAAATCAATTGCCTGATGATGTGGAGGAACAAGATCAGGCTGAGAACTGCTTGCGTCTGACCATCACGACACCAAAGGGCACAACGCCAGGATCCAACTTGCCGGTTGTCGTGTTTATCCATGGCGGCGCATTCTTCCTGGGTAGTGGGCAGAGGAAGTACTATGACCCTCTCACATTCTGCACTCAAGCGTCAGAGATGGGAAAGCCACTGATCTTTGTGTCCATCAATTATCGACTCGGGGGTCTTGGTTTCTTCCACTCTCCTGCTGCAGAAGGTCTCATGCCATCGAACAATGGCCTGCATGACCAAATCACCGCATTCAACTGGCTATCACGCAATATCGAAGGCTTCGGAGGCGACAGAGGCAATATCACTGCTATTGGACAGTCAGCTGGTGGTGAGAGTTTGAGCCTGCACAATATGAGCGGAAGGCAGTATCCTCTGTACAAACGCTCAATCATGTTCTCTGGCACACCATTGACCATGCCCGACAAGACGCACTTAGAACACCAAGACAATTTTCTCGCTCAAGCCAAAGAGCTCGACATCGATACTGAAAACCTCAGCAGCTTGCAAATTGCTAAGCAAATGATCGAATGCGACGTTTCGAAGATCAGAGATCTGGCTTATGTTGGTTCTCCTTGTGTCGATACTGAGATCATCCCGCATAAAGATCATGCAAACCAGCGCAGTATATCGGCTGGCAAGGTGAACCAAGTCTCCTGGTTAGAATCACAGATCATCAGTTCCTGCAGCTACGACGGCAGCATTTCCAACATCATGATGCGCGGCGATGACTCGCGCAAAGATCATGCCAAAAGTTTCATCAAGATTGCCAAAGAAGTGCTCAAGAACCCAACCAAACTCTTGCAGATCTACGATATCGAAGAAACCACATCCGACGAAGATGCTTTGAAAAAGATCTGCCAATTTGAATCTGACATTGGTTTCTTTTCTGCTGCGTTGGCTGTGGCTAGAGGTACGGCTGAGAAGACACCGACATACTTCCAACTCTTTGATCTGGGCAATCCTTTCCCGGGTCCGCTTGAGCAGAACAAATTCGCATCACATACTTGGGACATTGTGGCGTTGCTTGGTGCATATGAGGATAGATTGCCAGAAGAATATGTGAAGAAAATCAGGGAGTGGCGGGCAAGGTACATTCGTTACATTGTCGATAGCGAAGCACCTTGGTCGAAGTTCGAGAAGGAAGGGAAAGAGGCGACGTTTGTAGTGCCCAATCAAGGCTCAAACGATGAGACAACACTTGCATCTGTTCTGGAAGGCAGGTTGCAGAAGTTGTTGGCATTGGCGCAAGAAGAAGGACCTGATGGAGCTGACACTCTGTGGGAAGGCCTTTGCCGACGTTGGCTGATGAAAGGAGAGTAATGGAGTAGTCAATTGACGATATGCCTTGCTCTGAACCACGTGTCGAGTCCGTCGAGCAGAAAAGCTGTTCAACCATACTCAGAACCTTCCAATGACATCTTGAGATCCACCATCTATGAAGGGTTGCTTGCCAGACTTGAGGCCATCCATGCTCCACGCTCCTTGTCCGTTACAGCGATAACAATGCCCTAAATCGTTGTAAGCATTCCACCAAGCCACTGTACCATTAGAAATGACGCGGCGAGACAGCCCTTGTGCCTGACAGATTCCTAACACCGAGTCGTCCTCTTCCTGTTCGAATACAACTGAGCCTAAGGAGTGCTGTGTCTTGACTTCAGGGGACACAAGGTACCAGCCTACGTGGTGCTTTCAGATGCAGTATGTCTAGTCAGGCCTAGACTTATTGGCTCCCATCTCCTGAACTCAGCTAAGCGCGAATCGGGCATGAACATATTCAGTCAGCATTCGACCATGTTTTCGGTCCAGTCAATCATATGAAGCAACAACGAAGAAGTCGGACCACCGCCTTCTGGTGCGCTAACACCAAAACTCCCCACCGTGATTTACTCCCTCTGACAAGAGCGCAGACTCGAGCCTCTGGGCGAATCAAGAGTCAAGAATTAGTCCTGCAACACCTCGTCATTCGTCTACCCCACAGTTAACCCCAAAGTTCACCCCGGACGGCAATAGCGGCAGGTATGCCAAGCACAAACATTGTATGAAACCGGCTTAGTACGGAGTTGTAACCGTCATGTCGTCACTCGAAGAGGCGGACCAATATTTGGTGCTCTTGATCCCATCTCTCTTTCATCAACCACAGGCCTCAGTTTATACATACCTAACCTCATCTCACACTGAACAATCACACAACAAATCAACATGGGCAAACTACTCTCGGAGGCAATCGGGGCTGACCATGATGAGTTCGATGTTCTGTATGAAAACCTGAAAAATGCCACCGACGATGCGGCAAGGGTTCGCTGGAGAAACCAGCTCACTTGGACTGTTGCCCGTCATGCCATCAGTGAAGAACTGACATGGTACCCTGCTATGGAGAAGCATCTGGGAGAAGAGGGTGTCCGATTGTCCAAGACTGACAAGGAGCAACATCAAGGTGTACGTTTGTTCTGCAGTATCTGTGTGTGCCGGTCAAAGCTGATGATGTTGGATCAGGTCAAGGACTACCTCTACAAGGTGCAGGACATGACACCAGTCGATCCGCAGTTCATGCCCCTGCTGGACACGTTGATGGATCTGCTTCATCACCACATTGAGCACGAGAAGGAAGAAGACATGCCTCGCCTCGAAGGCTTACTGTCCCGTGAGGAGAGCGAGCAGTTGGCAGTGAGCTTCGAACGCACCAAGAAGATCGTACCGACGAAGAGTCATCCGGGTGCACCAACAAGTTATTACTTGGAACTGCTAACAGGGTTGATGGCGGCGCCTGTAGATAAGTTTATGGATTATCTGACCAAGGATTTCCCAGATGAGCAAGACAAGCAGGAGGCGCAATCGACGAGGGAGAGTAAGATTTAGTCAAACAGATCTGAATCGTGGATCCTGCGGCAACAGTGAACACTCAAGCACACAGCCTCTCGACTTCTAGACTAGCCAGTATGAAAGCACTCGTTCCAATCAAACTGTTATTCGCTGTCGGTCTGGAGAAGTAGTACTACACAGTGCAAAAACATTCGTTAGCAAACACATGCTGCTCTGGTTCGCGTCTTGGATGCATCTTTACCTCAGCGTTCACATTCTGCACACTCAGAGTCGCTATGGAACTGGTACCACCAAGGCTCAGAGTTCCGTTTGCGGTCCTTGTGACTTGGGTGCGGAAGATATTCTCCCATAGTCCCAGACCTGCTCTGATGGCTCTGTTACGCAGGTGCGCAGATGTGATGAGTTCCAGGCGAACAGATTTGAGAAGAGAGTAGGCTGTCATCAGACTTGCGCTTGTCTCGATGAAATTCTGCGTGTTTTCGATGGATGCGCCCGGTAGATCGACAACTTGCCAGACGCCATAGTTGCCATCGATTGCCGTCGCGCGTTCGAGAGCGACGATCTGCGCCTCAATCAGGGACTCGAAGAGGAGCTGCATGTCAGTGTATGCGATCCTGTTGGCCAATGTGTTGAAAACTTGAGGCATGGATTGCAGTGTATCGAGGGCTTCAACTACACCAATGGTATACCACGCCAATGAGCGACCCCACACAGAAGGACTAGCACCGGTCTCTGGATTCGCCCAGGAATGTGCTTTCAAGGCATCGTATCCATGTACAAAGAGACCGGTTCCATCGTTGCAGATGGCTTTAAGAATCTCGAGTTGTTTCAGGACGGCAGTAGGACCCAAGTCGTCTGATTGTTGGGTTCCATCTCCTGCACTTAAAATAGCGAAAGTCGGGTACGAGTACATACCATCGGCATATGAAAGGTTCTGATATGCAGTCAGGTTCTTGGAGTTGTTGTAATACCAAAGTCCTCCATCGGCATTTCGTGGTTGTTGGTGCAACGAATTCTTGAGTGTTCTGATGGCGGTCTCGAGGTGTTCTCCACTCATCTCCTGCGACTGACGGATCATTTCCGTACCAATGGAAAAGCGATCAAGGGGCAATTGCGCAGAAGAGTTGGCATTGGTGAACAATGGAACCGCACTGGCGGTGCTGTTGTGCAAGTAGGCTGTCCATTCTTGCTTGTTGGCCGTATCGTTGGCCGCTGCGATAGCCTGTCGCAGAGCTTGGTAGAAGATGCCGAGTTCGATGAGTCCAGTACCTGAGGAACTTGCTGTCGCACCTTGGCTTCTTGCAATATTGCTAGTGATCATCTGTGATGCTTGTCCCTGGATGTTCTGTGGACATTGCAAGGTTTGAGCAGTCGCGAGGCCTGCTGTCGCTAGCGAAAGGTACAGCAAAGTCGCTAAATATTCAAACCTCATGTTGATCAGATGTTGTATAGTATGGTGAGATGTCGAGTGTTGTATGAAAGATGTGGTGAAATCGTTGTGGGCTGTCGCCGCCGATCATTCTGCTTTTTCGCTGCAGATCGTTACAGGTTGTCGCCGCAGATTGTGGTAGTTTTTACTGTAGATTATAGTGGTTTTATCTGGTATACTAACCTAGCTTATAGGAAGTATACCTTCTATTAGAAGGTATGCTAAATTAGGTATAGTAGAGAGGGTTAGCTACTAAAATAGGAAATTATTATAATCCTACTAATAATTAGGTTATATAGCCTACTCTATTATTCTCTATACCTTAGTATAATAGAGCACCTTATATAAACACGCTATATGCTCTACTCTACTCTACTACTCTATTCTATAAAGTATAATAGAGCATATAGAGTAACATATATATACGTATTATCTATTAGGTATATAGGTAGGTAGGTCTTTACTAGGAAGTCCTATATTTAATTTAATTAGTTATTCTAATAGTCCCTTTAGTATATACTACTATAGCCCTAGGAAGGAGAGGTTTAGGTAGTCTAAGCGTAGGTACTCCGATATAGAAAAAATTAGGGCGTTAGGTATATAAGGTAGGTATTACGATAACATACGAATAAACCCCCTAATATTTTTCGATAATTTTATAGAATATATCGATACGACTAACTCTATTTTACTAAACATGTCTATATCTATTATAGTTATTAAGTTATATATAGGTAGGTTACTATACCTAGGAGTAGTCGCTTCTATTACGGTTTAATACTAAGACCCCCTATAACCCTATCCTCGGCCGGCCGCCTACTAGAAAGTAACCTTAACCTTAGCCGGCTATAGCCGGCCCTTACGTAATAGCTACTAAGGCTAGTTATAAGCCTTTACTACCGCTACCCTACTACCTCTTTATCTCCTTATCTACGTCTCGTTATATAGCTTAGACCCGTATCTACGTATTAATTACTATACCTAACCGCGCCCCCCTAACATTATATAGACCTTATATACTTACGTCGCGCGCCTATCGCGCTACCCCCTCGCTATAACCTTACGCCCTACCCCTCTAATCTTACTAGATAATGCCGAAATCTTTATCTAGTATATAACTAAACATCCTAAACTCTAGTATAAGTTTACTAATAATATCTACTAGTTTACCGATACTTAGGAGTTAGAAAACGTTACTCTTTACTAGGAAAACGCCTCTTTAACCTACGAACTCGAGTAAACCCGCTAGGAGCTTACCTAGACCTATCGTAAGAAGGAAGCTATTTAGGCTATATACTCCTACTAGTCTACTAAACTTAAAAAGGTTCGCGAGAAACTCGAAGTTACCTCTACTAACGAAATCCGCGCTATTACTCGAATGGAAAATGCTCTTATAAATGAAACTTAGGCCTATTAAGTAGAAGCTTAAGCCCGTTACGCTAAAGCTAAAGCTATAAAGATCGCCCTCCCTACGGTTAATACCCCCGCTACCTTAGATCCTACGCCTACCGACGTTAAGGATAAAATAGTACTTTACGACTAAACGCCTACGCTTACTTCTCCTTCCCCGAGTCCTTAATTAGCCGTTCTAAAAAGATACCTAATCTTAATAAGTTTTAGGGAGACCGCTCCTAATTCGACATCTTCGCTTCTAAGATCCGAGAGAAAATAAGTATTAACTACGACCGTTTCCCTACTACTTAGTCTTACCTTACCTATCTATCTAGCCGTCTCGAAGGCCGCGCCTACCTATATATCTAACCCTACATTCGTAATAGAATCTATATACTAAGCGACTACGAAGAAGGATTATAGGTTCTCGAGCGTGCTTTCGAAGACTAAAACTATGCTTATAATGCTTAAAACGCGCTTCTTACCCTTTGCTAAAAGAACTAGGAATTTAGATAGTTCTTTACTAAATTCTACCGCCTTACCCTTAAATCTAGCATATACGAAGATGCCCTACCTATAATACTTAAAGCTATACTATCTAAGGAACTTAAGTAATAATTAATGATAGTCTCTAGCGATATCCCTAATAGAGACTACTACGCCTATGCTAAATACCTATAAGAACTAGAAAACCGCCGTAGATACTTTATAACTATTAAGACTATTACTCCGCGTTAACCTACTCTAGCTTCTCGCTAACCTATACCCCGATCTACCCCTATCGTAACTATCCCGGTTAGATAAGCTACTATTATAGCTAACCCGGTAACTAATTCTAGCCCCTCTACCGGCTAACCGATTACTATTAATAATGTAAAGGGTCGCTATATTACTAAACCCGGCGTCTACGAATTCTGCTTTAAGAATAAGCTTTATTTCTATTATAAAACCCCTAGCTATACCTCGATAAACTGCCTAAATAAGAACCGGAGAACTAGAGAACTCTATACTACGACGGCTACTATCTATAATAATGAAAGCACTACTAGCGGAGCTTCCCTCCTAGGAAACGACCTATCCCTAGACTAATTCGCGACTAGGGACCTATTACGATCTCTTCCTATAGACTTCGTACTACGTACTCCCCTATTACCTCTATCCCTACCTTTAAGAAATCCCTAATTGTTAGAAAACGTTATCCTACGCTTCCCTACTAGATCTAATTCTAGAATCGGGTCAAAGACTCTACTCTTTTACTTAATACCGGATGCGATGTTTTCGCTACGATTAATAGTGCCTATATCTAGAAAACCGGAATTCCCGTAGAGAAACTCTAGTATCCTATAGGACTTAAGGTAGCTAACGGCTACCTATCCGGGACTAGCTAGATTACCTATATTACTAAATTAGAGGTCGCCGTTAGACCTTATTTAGAAACTATATACCTCCTTATTACGTACCTTACTTATACTCCGATCCTACTTAGTTATTCCTAGTTCTACCTACATAATATAGTTATTTGCCCCTAGAATGGAACTATTACCTTTAACTCCCCCTATTATAATAAGCGCTACTAAACTAGCCCTACGACCATTATCCTACGCTATAAAAGA
>Ga0181464_1001170_pt1 | contig 11112 bp, 7 predicted proteins | sample InSIn2gowninarea_FD_119074 | JGI IMG/M metagenome (GOLD analysis project Ga0181464, IMG submission 119074) | Clean room microbial communities from NASA Spacecraft Assembly Facility at Jet Propulsion Laboratory, Pasadena, California, USA -... ...
CAAGAGTGCATGAAGTGAGTGTGAAACATGTCTATGTAATGAGAAAAACTCATACACAAAAAGCTTTCCCCTTGCAGTAGAACACACTTCCATTTGCATAACAAATGATAATCTCCATGCCCAAAGATGACACATGCTACATAAATATGGGAATGTGGACAACTCTCAAGATCAAGGAGGGGGCTTGAGATCATCAACTTACCAATAAGTGATGAAGGAATGATCGATCACATGATCCATGGTAGGCTGTGAAATTTGGATGTAGACCAAAATTTTGGAGGGTGTTGCAGCTGCTACAACACTTGGCGACACACTGGTTGAATACCAAATTCTCTGTTTAAGTTCATTTCAGTGTAGGGCCTTGGTCTTTCAGGGAGTATTGACTCATTGTGTAGATTGCTCTGGCTTCCCCACTTATCCCATCGACAAACATGATTCACCCTGTACCAACATAGTCAAACACAACAAAAGATTTAGCCAGATCATAGTGTTTCAAAATCAGGAAGGGTAGTTTGGCTTGCGAGCTTAAGATTTTCAAAGAATAAGTTTTCATCTCTGATGTTGCTCCACTGTTAGCTGGATTGGACAATACCTTAACAGAGTCATGCAAGAACACAGACATGGCTCCACTGGCAGTAAGCTTGGTTAGCACCCTGATGGAGTTTCTTGCTTCACCTCTCTGTGTAGGAAGCCTTTCTCTTCTTTGACTTTTTTTATTTTTTGAAAGAGGACTGTGTATAGGAACTTTATTTATTTTTGGGGTGGAAGAGGGATCCCGAATTGTTGAGAGAAGAAGAGGTTTTTCCATCAGAGAAGTATGTAAGAGCTCTGATTCAAATTTTCTCATTTCAATTTTCCTCTTCTCTGTTACTACTAGTTGGATAAGCTTGAACACATAGAGTAGAAAAATGAGTATAGGTGTGAGGTTTGCCAGACTAGACATAGGTTCATGGTTCTATTGAAACTTTCTTTACAAACAGATTGTATTTTCCATTAATACTTCATTGGCCAAAAGTTATAACCAAGCACAAAGAAGACATACATAGGCTTGGCCAAGTACTACAGTGTCACAAGAATCCTTGAACTTCAGCCACATATCATTCAGAAACCAAAACACAATGTAGGTAGAACACTTGTTCGTGTAGTGCAGACAAACAAAAAACTCAACACGAAAAGAAAAAAAAGACAAGAGGAAAGGAGTGCGCAACAAGCAAACAAAACTAGAAGACAAGAAAGCAAAATGATCAAAGTAAACACGAAGTGAAACCAGAATAAGAAAACCATGATGGACTATGAGTGCAAAACAACTACAAGGAAAGGAAAGATAAGATGAACCTAATACTACTCCTTTTGTAACAGCTAAATAGTCAAGGCTATGTGAAATGAAGTTTTCAGTAAAGCCACAGTAATCTCTCCCAGCCTGCATCCACAAAGATACAAATGATTAAAACAGATAAAAAGTAGTGTGCAACATAAAATACAAAAACTCGAACAAGTTGCACATGGAAATGAACGTCTAACCCATGGGTAGAAAGATGTGTCACAACCACTCAATACACGTGCTTACATTTTTTATGGATACCCTTTCTAAAAGACCTCAAAAACTTCTTGCAGGTGCGTCCTCATCTGCACCAAGCTTCTCAACAAGCGTGAGGAAGGATTGAAGCTTGTTACCTGCAACAAAGATTGAAAAGTAAGATTGTTCCAACCATTCAGTGATTGGACCATAAGATTCATAGTGGATGTTTGGACAACCTTGTGATCTTTAAGAGAGTGAATTTTTTATTTGACAGACGGGATCATGATGGGAACCTTGTAAGAAAAAATAAATATGATACTTATCAACAGTCATGCTAAGAAAGTGAGGACCTGCCACAACCATCAGCATAGGCTGAAGTGCTTCACCTACTTGACAAATGTCTGAAGGGAAATATGGTGAACAATGAAGATCAGAGATCACGAAGTGATTATCATTGAATGTGTTGTTAGGAAATTGATAAGGTAAATGACAGTCACCCTAGATATAGAAATGATCATGTGAGTTGGTTTGGACATCAAATTTCTAGTTTGCAATTTGAACAATCTTGCGAATTCTTTGCGCAATCAAACCAAGTTCGCTGTGAGCTAGATATGTTGATGAATTTGGAGTGCAAGTTTTGAAAGAAGACCAAGGATCTGATCATGAGAGGGAAAATTTGATAAGTATGATTACGAGCAAAGACAATCTTTTAGATGATAAAATTCCAAATTCCATGATTTCAAGAGAGACGAACACTCCCAACCCGATTTGGATGTAAGAGACGTGCATGAAGACAGATGTGATATGAGAAGTTCGTGGATTCGGTCATCAGTGAAATTTTGAAAATTTGGAAGAGCACAACCAAAATACCAAACGTTTGTTACATGGGGATGCACATCGAATGAAACCATGTATATAGACGGATTGTGCATGAGAAACTAGATTTGATTGGGTTCTCGGGATTACAAGAGTCACGAGGTCCTGACATAACCATCAACGAAAGTTGAAGTGCCTCGACTCCCTGATGTGTCCTTGAACTTTCCAGAATTACAGAATCACATTTTGAAGCATGAACCAGATCATGCATGGCTTGAGGGTGGCTATTGTTTCTGATTTCAAAACTTCTCTCAGGATGGCAACCATCTTTGTCACAGGTTGCACCAGATTTTTTAGCTTCAACAGGCTTACTTGAAGAGTTGTCTTCATGCAAGTGAAGATATGATGAGGGGTGGGAAGAGTTATGTATGATTAGACTGTGTTCATCATGGACAACCTCACTTCCTTATGTCAATTAAGGAGATAGATCATCTGATGAAGAGGAAAGACAATGTCGAGTATGTACGACACATGTGGATGCATTGTGAATGGTAGGACACACGGGCAAGTGAGGTGAAGAGGAAGTCAGAATATCAATTTCTTCTTTTCTTAGAGCACATTACAGATCTGAGTTAAAGTCTTCATGAGGGAGAAAAAGATCACATGATGTGCTTGGGCATTCATCACAACATATGAAAACATGGGAGTGGTGACTACACAAGACTTGGGGTTGATTGAAAGAATTAATTGTACAAGATGTTCCACTGAGATTAGCTGATTCAGAATATTTCAAGAATGGAAGCTCATTGTCTTGATGCACACAATTTTGAATTAAAGAGGGAATATTGATAAGGTCCTTACCTTTCTGCTCCTCTACCTATGTGATGTGACTACCTTGTGCTTGATTGTAATTTGAGCTAGGAGCTTGAGAATCAAGAGAATATGAACAACTGGCTGGTGAAGCATATTGATCAAGTGAGTCATGGTACACAGAGTCATGTCTTATAGATGATGGAGGATGGAAAAGATGTAGATCAGATTCGATACTTGAGTTGTGAATGGTGACATGCTCTCGCAGAATGGAGGAACGAGTTTTCTCTATAGGTTTCTCGATCCATTTTGAAATTTCCTCCATTCAAGTGGGAGACAGATGAGAAGATGGGTTGGGGAAATGATGCATAGATTCCGTAGCTTTGCAATCACCACAAGGGGGCACCCACATCGGGACTATAAAAGGAGGAGGACAAGGAAAAAAAGGGGTGTTGGTCTCCTCCTCTATAATATGAGGTTCCTCATGATCTGCAAGAGTTGGGGAGGAAGGGAAATCAGGGGATTCACCGTATTAAGAAACATGATCCAAGCGTTCAAACTCTTCTCTCAAGAAATCGAAGTTCAAAAGCTGTTTAGGAATTTCATAACAGAGGTGAAGGAAGTGATAAACAAAGTCCTCAATTGATTCGTTAGGCTCCATTCTTAAACATAATTCTTTTTCATGGAAATCCTAGTGGCTATACTCGTCGAAAGTTTTAGTCATCTAAGGGTAATATGTGACACCATTTATTAACATGAACTTTGAATGTGAGGGTTAGTAATACAGTCCAAACATCTTTGTACTCTATCTTGTGGTTTAGGAAAAAGCTTATAACTTGATGCACATGCACACAAAAAGATGGTTCACCCTCACCACTAAACTTTAATTTGGACATGTCATGGATAACTTCCATGGATAACTTCCTAGGATTATGATGTCATGAAGAGCCATCCTAAATAAGAGATTCAAACCAGACTCTATGGGCACAACCTATTGTCTGGTCCTCCTTCTAGTGCTATCTGTTTGATGGTGCTCGACTCGTCAACAAAGGGGATGTCCCCGATATGAAGTCCCAACTAGACCTCACACCATTTGGTGTAGGAGTCCCATCCCATACGATGGCCTAGTTTCCATTATCTTAGAGCTTTTCCTTAGCTCTTGATGTGTAGCACATGAGAGTGTTATGCTTGTAACTTCAAAAAGCGAGGTGTGTATGCCTAGTGAGTGCATAATGTAACTTTGTGTCCGGGTTCTCTTACTGTAAGGGAGAGGGTAAAGGTGAGCCTCTAGATGTGAGGTAGTAGTACCACCCTGGGAGAGGCACACGTGAAAACAACAAGGTTTCATCCAGCATCCAGTAGAATAGTCCACAGTGGATGTGACAGTCATTAAAACCAAAGTGTAAGGGAAAACATGTACACTGTCTAACAGAGTAGTCCACACAGATGAGACAACAATGATAAACAATTCAATGCATCTTCAACAATGTAAGTACTAAAATAGCTAAAGTAGCTAAACTATTTTAGTATAGGTTACAAAAACATGCATTACAAACGTTTAAATAACAACCTTACAAATGGATACAAAAAATGTGTAAAAATGTGATGCCTTGAGATAGGCTTCTGAAATAAGAAAAAGTTTCAAGACACGTCTGTACACGACACATCACTAGTCCTAGTAGTGGGACAGTGGAACCACTCCTCGCTCCTCAAAGAACAAACTACAGACTCTTAAGGCTATGTGGCAGGAGCCAAGGTGAAAATTCCTTTGCTCATACAATGAGGGGGTATATATAGCCAAGTGTAATTCTTGACCCTTGTGACTCTTGGGCTTCCCTCATGACTGTTCAACTTCCTATGAAATTTCAACTGATGTGACTCTTCAACTTCATTTGTGTGTCCATTGGACTTTGAAATTACATTACATTTGATTACAAGAAGTATGCCCCATAGTAGTGATGTGGCAGAGACAACTCATGAAACAACTCGACATGACACTGTTGACATGTACTAGCTGACTATGGTGTCCATGTCAAGATACTATGCTTCTAAGTGATGGATGTACTCCCAGTGTGTTGCATCTTCACCCTTGCATGGAAAAGTGTCGGGAGGTCTTTGATGGTCTTAGTGTTTCTTGATGGTCTCATGCATGTCTTCTTTTGCTTGTTGCTTGATGTGCTATGTGCATCCATCCAGCTACAAGCTAGTCTTCTCAAATGCGCTCCTTCTTAATCCCATTCGTCATCACGCCATGTTCCATCAATGTACCTATTCCTGCAATTCACTCATGACGAGATGACATAAAATCCAAAAATCTTGTAGTATATAATGATGCATTGTTTTCAGTTTTAGGTCTAGTTGGTTAGGAGAGAGGACAAGACACTGAAACTATGTAGAGTGTATCTCAGGACGGGATGAGGGGTTCCGGAGTACCGTCGGAGAAATTTACGTAAAGGTGAATGGGAGGAAAAATTGCGCAATTAGGGTCAGCAGTGTCAGCTGCTAGGTGAAATCCAGCTGGGAAAAATCTACACAATTCGTGGGGGGAAGACAAGGTAGGTGTCCAGGGAGCTATTGAACCATTCTGTGCAATTTCTTGAGGGAGACAGAGTGGGGCAGTAGGAGGCATTGGCAAGACAATCTGCACAATTTTCTAGAACAAGGCATAATCGAGCTTCAGGAAGCTGTTCATCATAACTGCGCATTTATGAGAGACAATGCGGGACAGATATCTAAAGGAATGTCGTGGAAAATCTATGCATTTTCTAGGTTCAGAGTTACAGGAAGTCCCGAGGTCTGCTAGGAAAATCTACGCATTTTTGAGAGAGAGTGCAAGGCAGGAAGCCTAGAGACTAGCAACCAGTTTTGTGCATTTCCTCAGCACAGTGCAAGACAAACAACTCGAGGGGCTGCTAGGAAAATCTATGGATTTATTGGAGGTAGAGCCGAGCGGGCCAATAGGAGTCATGTGGGTAGCTCTACATAATCCTTGGGAATAGTGCAGAGTGAGAATATAGATGACCAAGTGTGCTTCTTTACGTATTTCTAGTGAACAGTTCAGTCTCGGGTCAGAGTGTAGAGCAGATCTACGGTAGACTAAAGGGAGACTTGATAGCTGATCTTGCGGGAAGTGCCGATTGGATTGGGCTTGGAGAATTTTTTTTCTCATTCTAGGAGATAGATCACCTACTCACTTCCAGGATTGTGTAGTGCAGCTTCTTGTGGGTAGCAGAGCAAGGTCACTAAGAAAGGGGCCTGGTTGAAAGGGTTTGTTCGGTTGAAAGATTTTTAGGAAAAATGTCTAAGTGTGAGAGCAAGTGAACTTGTGTAGACGTGACATTTTGATCATACACTTAGCATATTTTGATGACATGACCACACATACCAACAAGTCAAAACATGTGCTTAGTGAAACTATCTTAAAGCTAAGAGCGATAGGTGCCACACTTGAGATAGACCTTCAAATGCGTGATGACACTTGCATGACTGTGCTTGCAAATTTGTGTATGAGAGCGATTGATGTTCACAGAGTGAAGACAACTCATGCACACAAAAATAAACCTTTAAAATGACCAGAACAATTTTGCAAGCATGAAAAAGCAATTCGTATGCCAAAAGATGACTGTTGGTGAAACAAGCGAAAGGGAGAAATACCATACTTACCCTTGAGATGATTATGCATTCGATGAGGTTTGCATGTGGTCCCAATCTTTTATCATAACGCAGTTCCTTGGTGTTTCTCCTCAACTCCTTGAGAGTCATCTATCATGTCATCTTTCCTTGTGGTCATGGAGAGATAGATATGTGCAGTTTCAATAGGTAGTAATTGTTGCCAAATTGAGGCCTCGGGAGGTACATTTGTGTAGTTTTTGAATGCAAGATAGACTAGAAATTTGAGACAATACTTCATAGTTTTGGGATGCAAGACACTCCTGTGGGATGGGGTCCTGGGAAGAAATTTCTGCACAATTTTCATAAGCAAGGTTGTCAGACTTCTCTCCACATTTCTGGAGAGCAATGCTAGCTACCTAACTACTCAGCGCATTTTTGGAGAGTGGTGCTGGCTACCTACCTACTCTACACATTTCTGGAGAGAAGTGTTGACTAGGTAGCTGAGGGACAACACTGTGCAGATTCTGGAGACAATGGGTTCTAGCTAAGGGAAGGACACTGGAGGAGACCACTATGCATTTTTGGATGCCAAGGGAGGCCAGGGTTCCTACACATTAAGTAGTTCTAGTAGTCAAGGAAAAAAAAGCTTGAGGGATGCAAAAGCAAAGCATGCAACTTGAGAAAGTTGGATGAGGCTAGGTTGCTCAGGAAGCTGGCTAAGTGTGAGATCAATAAAACTGATGTAAATAGTGATAGAACTTGACTATGATCACACATTGGAACACTTAGTGATACAACATAGACCATCCATAACATATAAAAATTACTCTTCTTAATAAAACATCCTTTGTGACAAGTGTGCGTGAAGTGAGCTTGAAACATTTCTAGGTAATGAGAAGAACTCATGCACACAAAGCTTTCCCCTTGTAGTAGAACAAACTTTGCCTTGCATGACAAATGATAATCCCCACGCCAAAAGATGACACATGCTACATAAAGATGGGAATGTGGAAAACTTTTAAGATCAAGGAGGGGCTTGAGATCACTAGCTTAACAACAAGTGACGAAGGAACGATCAATCACAGGATCCACAGTAGGCTCTAAAATTTGGATGCAGGCCAAAATTTTGGAGGGTGTTGTAGCCACTACAACAGGATGTAAAAAGAAGCATATAGGTTTGTAAAGCCCAGCAAAATTTACTCTGAAATCTAATATGGCTCAAATACAGTGAGTAGATCTACACATAAACATAAAATTTATTCACAAAAATGATCAACACAAAATGATCTCCTATTTATTTATAGAGGAATAAAATTCAAGTCTCTCTCACATTTTCCTGGCCCTCCCATGAAGGAGTTAAGCCAGAATTGGCTCTGATACCATATTATAAATAGAGAGATGAGTAGAGAGTTATAGAGAGTGATTATAAAAAACACTAAAACACACTATAATATTATTGATCTCACAAACATTACATATGTAGGACACAACACACTTCATTCGACACATCTAGATTATGACTCCAACTCATAGCACAGGAATCAACTGCTTCAAGATTGATTCCTCATAGGTCATAATGAAAACTATACATGACATGGTAGAATTACCTCTAACAATAAATATAGTAAGATATATATTCTTTGTAGTAAGTTCGAATAATTGATATATATATAGACACACATATTGGTGATTTTTGTTTCAACTAAACCATTGTTTTAGTTGAATTTTAATTATCTAATTCATGTATTGATTAATAGTATGTGCCCTTGAAAATAGTTCAACATTGGGTATTAAATTTTTTACACAATTTAATTTCATTTTATAAAGTAATTCCTATTATACATTTTAATTTCATTTTAAAGGGTCGGTTCTTTAAATTGTTAGGAATTGTTTAGGGGTCGAGGCGTTGGGGTGAATCAATATTTCTTTCAATAGTATTATCTTTTATAGCATTAGTTAATATTCAATTATTATCAGTGTTTTTACAATGATAACGGTAAACAAAAGGAACACAAACGCACACAATTTTTAAGGTGGAAACCCCCTCCGGGACAAAAACCACCTCAACAATTTTCTAATAATTCTTTAATCTTCAACTCCAATTGAAAAGAAAGCTCCAACTTCCTAGAATTTAGAAAAGAATTCTTCTCCAGCTCCCACTGGATGGATGCTCCAATGCCCGAGATTCTTCAGTAGTCAACTGAACGAATGCCCCAACACCTAATGAGATAAAATTCACCCTAGCACCACCCTACCACCCTAAAGTTTTCACAAGCTTGAACCTGTTGGTGACTTCATGCACCAGCCTAGCACCACCCTACCACCCTATAGAAGAATAAAAGAAGAATGGACTCCCATACCAGGGAAAATGGTCCACTTTACAATGATATAGAATGATGTAGAAGAAGAAGACACACTAGACCATAACCCCAACTATGACACAACCACCTAATGATGATCCTAGACCTCCTGACACTGCCTCTTCAACTCTTGGAAAATAGAAACTTGTACAACTTTTACAATGATACTTTTACAATGACCATATGGAGTGCTATCCACTTGAAGACTTCATGTGGTGAACTTCTTGTTGTTGTTCTACACCTTGATTACTGCTCTTGTCATGCTACCCTTTCTCACTCTTCAGAACATTAGATTATGCATTGATTATTATCTTTATGAATATATAATACCTACAAAAAGTCTTCGAGGAAATACCCATGACGTGATAGTAGAAAAAATTACCTCATCCTACAGAGCATATGTCAGTGCTAAACAAAAACAACAAATTAGAATACAAAGAACCTAATCCAATTAAGAGATGTACATGCATATATAGAATATATTTACCTGGAGCTTACCTCTGCTGGATCATTTTGCTGCACCTTTCTCTTTGCTGCCCTAGAAAGCTTGGTCCTTTGCAACCCTTGACAACACTTGATCTAGTTGTTTTTTCCCGGCTAGGAGCATGATATTGAATCCAATGTATCTTTGTGATTTCAGATCCCCAATATGTGATCTTTGTTATTATAGTATCCCTCTTAGTCTTCTTTCCAATGCCACTAGTCTAAACCAATTTGGATTCTTCTAGGCAAAGTTATGCCCAATCTCTCACAATGACATAATTATGGACTAGTTTAGTAGAGCAAACTTGTATAGCGTGCCACGTGTCATTGTTTCCTTATTTGGCTCTAAAATTGATAAAATAAAGCTGCAATCCATGCACTATTCACAACATTTTACAGAATTATAATCCGCTTCCTAGAGCGATAGTTATGACGATTTTCCCAAGGTCACCTCTTTGAGATGAAATTCGTGAGCCTGCAAATACCCTAACTTCCTTAGATCATATCTCCGAACATATAGTGAACCAAGATCTAAAATTCGGTCATGATGTTCATCGGGATTTCAGCTCAAATGAGTTTTAATTTCAGCATCTAAGATTTTGCCAAAATAATGTTATAGCGAAAATTCCATGATCGCTACTTTTGGAGGATATATGCGATTTCTTTTTATAGAATTGAGAGGGGCTTCTATAAAGAATGTTGGAGGGATTTTAGGAGCTTAAAATTATTCATTATTTCCTATTCAATGATAAATTCCATGCCACAACCCCATGGGGTTTTAGCTCACTAATTGGGTTTACTAACTTTAACCTTGAATAACTTACAAACCATGAGAAATTACGAGGAGAGCTATATACCGATAGAAAGATACTTTTGAGTATAGTGTTCCTATAATGGTTCTAAATGAGAAACTATGAATGATGATGCTCATTGTGCCATGGAAGTTTAGGGTCATCCTTGGTACTGCTTGGGTTGCATCAATGACAACCTTAGATCGTCTTTAGGTCAACAATCTCCCCCTTTGGAATTGATGGCAACACAAGTACTCCCCCTACGATCAGGGTGCCTCTTCCTACTACCTTCTCTCCCCCTTTGAAATCAATGGAAAAGGGTAACTCGCCCTAATACACAACCATCCAGCAAACCTATACACACTTCCACTCCCCCTTTTTTCTGAATAAGGAAAATATAATGAGAACTTGGGAGAATCCCAAGCTTCTGGTGAAGATATTCAAATGCTTCATAAGGTAAAGGTTTAGTGAAGATATTAGTGATTTGTTCTTTTGTACCAACCTATTCAAGTTTGTTATTCTTTTCAGCAACTTGTTCTCTAACAAAATGATATTTGATTGGAATGTGTTTTGTTTTTGAACGCATGACAGGATTCTTGGATATGCTGATGGCACTAGTGTTATCACAGAAGATGGGAATAGGCTCATTGAATTGTAATTGAATATCTTGCAAAGTTTGTTTCATCCAAAGCACTTGAGTACAACAAGCTGTCGCTGCAAT
>Ga0181464_1001680_pt1 | contig 11094 bp, 6 predicted proteins | sample InSIn2gowninarea_FD_119074 | JGI IMG/M metagenome (GOLD analysis project Ga0181464, IMG submission 119074) | Clean room microbial communities from NASA Spacecraft Assembly Facility at Jet Propulsion Laboratory, Pasadena, California, USA -... ...
TGTAGAGCTTATTCCCCCATGACTGCATTTAGATCTTGGGTATGTTATCTAGGGCAATGTATACCCTAGGGCACTCCCTCTAGCTCTCATCTTCATTAAACCCAAAACAAGATGAAGTGAGATCACAAGAGTGAGTGTGTGTGTGACAAATGACTTCAAGTCCTCTTCTATTTATACTAAAATATAGAGGTTGAATAGACATGATTGTTGGGCTTCTGACCCTACATAAGTTGCTAGACGACTTGAAAATTTGTCCATAATCAAAATAAATTCATATCTTCATAAATACTTATCGAAATCGGATGATCTTTAGATCAATCCTACACCCCTCGACGAGAGGGATCCAAGAAAAATATCAACTGCCATAAATAATATTACCCACATGGAGTTTGGCCCTAGTTGCCAATTTTAACACTGAGCATCGCTGATTTTCATATTTAATAATATTTAATAATTAATTAATAATAAAATATTATTAATAACTAATAATTAATTATTGATTAATTAATTGCTAATTATTATTATTACCAACTAAATATTATTATTAATAATTATGAAATATTAATTATTAATTAATATTATTACCAACTAAATATTATTATTAACAATTATGAGATATTAATTATTAAATAATTATTTGTAATAATCGATTATTAATGGAGTTTTCTTTAAGAATATCAAGTAGTATTAGTCTTTGTGACAGCATAGTGTTCAACCTCTCAAGGGGAGTATGCTACAATTAGTGGTTTAACTTATGGGATTATGGACTTGTGTTATAGCCATGAATCATATTGTTTAAGCCTTGTATCTAATGTATTATCACTATGATTATTTTCAAACCATTTGGCCATGTATGTGTTGAGTCTCTTATATGTGACTCAATGGAAATGACAAAGCAGATATGACATATAGTAGAGTGGAGAAGATGTTTGTAGCCCATTACATGTTCACAGGGAGTATGATCAACTTTGAGAAGGCATGGTCTTATACTTGTTATGCATTTCCCCTTTATGTTGATGTCAAAGGGGGAGAACGTATTCATCTTAGCTTCAAAATTTAGGTTTAGGAAGGAAGATTATGTTTAGGTTAACATCAATGTCAAAGGGGAATCTTGCTGGAATTGTATTGTTTCCATCTTAGCTTTGTAATTATGACTTCTTGCTTTGTATTGGTCCAATGTACAGCTTTCCATGAGTATTATAGTATCTCAAGCTTGTGTGTTTATGTCCTAAATTTGAACTACAAATGTGGTTGGAGAGGGCATATTTGGAAGAGGTAATGTAGGTAACAACCTCAAAGGCATGTTACAATGAAGGAAAGTGCCTCTAAGGTATGTTGTAGCAATAATGAAGCTATACACGTAGAAAGTGTGTTACAAACCATGTTATGTGTATCGATGGTGTTCCATGACCAACAAGTGGAATTTCCTAGCCTATGAAAGCACTAAAGACAACTCCAAGGGAAATTTATATGGTATTTTCTCATGGTAAAGAGTTTAGTAGTAGAAAAAGGTTTTCTCCTCATCTAGAAGGTGATCAAAGTTTACAAGTGAAGGAGAAACATTATATATAGGAGAATAACTTGAGGAGTTATGTTTGGATGGACAAAAAGAGTGTGCCATTGAGAGAGAAGTAGTGTGGTTGTAGGACCATATTAAATATCTAAATTAAATCATATTTTACTATGCATGTCCCAGACAATGTTGTTTGTAAGTAGCAACGATTAGAGAGGAGAATAATTTGTAGAGGATTGTGTGATAAAGAGAGAGGACTTTCTATTGGGATTTATTGATACTTTATCGAGATTGTGCTATAGAGAGAGTTCCTTTGATGATTGGGGTAAAATCTGAGATATTTTAAAAAGTGGCCACAGAGACTTTGAGGAGGTAGTGGCCTCTAACAAGTCATGCATTTCCAAGATAGGGGTAGTGGCTCCTTGATGGTAGTGGCCAACTAAATTTTTAAAGGGGTGTTGGTTCCTCGACTAAATTGTTATAGGGGTACTAGCTCCTTGCTAGTGGTAGCCAGTTAATATTTGTATTAGAAGATTAGTAATTAATAAGAGATTTATAGAAATGAGATAGTGATATGGTGGTTTTTCTCCCTTCAAGGTTTCCACCAAAAATATATTATATCTCATTGTTCATTATTGTTTTATGTGTGATGTCTCTTATATGTTGATTCTTGATGTAGTTGAATGTTCAAATTCCTACTTATATGTTGATTTATTAGTCGTTTAATATATTAGTGAACAAAAATAAAAAATAAAAGTTTATAATTTCCACCACTACTGACTCATCCCCTCCCTCTCAGTAGTGATCTAGATTTATAACACTTGGTAGTGGAAAGACCTCCCCTTCCCATTTTTATCATTTGGCAATGAATTTTGTCAAACAGAAATTGTAGAAAATACAATTTGGTTTAGGCTTTAGTGGTCGGATGACATAGGGAGGTTAAGAGACCTAGAATTGTCTAGGTTACATAGACATTAGAATCAAGACCAAGAACTTGGGAAACCATGGAAAAATACAAGTTGGTCATAGAACCAAGAGATATAATGTCATAAGGGGGATAACTGAATGGAGAAAACACTCATTCTTTAAAATAGTTGTTGACCATTTTTCGCTTGACATATGGAGCAAGAATTCCACTTTTATTACAATGTAGGCTTTTTTATTCCTTGTAGACCGCCCTTGCTTGGAAAAAAAACATGTTTGCAATAGAATATGTTGTTTTTTTCATTATTACATTTCCTTCTTGAGATGAGACAATAACTATTTTATTTGGAAAGTATCGGGTTACATACTAGGATACCATTTCTGTAAAGTGAAATACTTGTGGGACAACAACTGGGAAATGCTTTGATTTAGATAGGTTAATGTGTCCCCCTACCACATCACAAGTACTCCGAACCACGCAAATCCATTCTTTCATATCATAAGTGGTTATCAAAGGATACAAAATAATGAATCTCCTGTTGGAAACAATATTAACACTGAAAGGGGAGTGAATCAATATTATGTCTAAGTTTTAACTTTTTATGCAATAAACTTTTCATATTTAAACTGGGAAAAAATCCATATAACCAACAGAAACATATTATGTGGCAATAATATGAAATCAACATATAAGCACACACCATGAGAATCATACATGTGAGACACAAGGATTTACGTGGAAACCCTTTCTGGAGGAACCACCAAATCTTATTGTTGTTATTGATGTAAAATGAGAGCACCTATTTTATTACATCAATATGTTTTGTGAGCCACCACTCACATGAAGCAACAACTCCCTCCTTTTTTAGACACCTATCCACATTACTAGAAGCATCATTATAAATCCAGGGGAATAATATTAAACCTAGGGGATCAATATTATAAACCAAGGTATATAAACCCTAAGATAAATATTATAAACTCAAGGGATTAAAACTTAAAACCCAAGGGATTATAAAACCAAGGAAGTAATATTAAACCCAAGGGATAAATATTGCAAACCTAGGGTATATAAATGTTAAAATAAATATTATAAACCCTAAAATAAACATGTTTGACCATGGTTTATTTTTACAATGACACATCCTTTGTCACAATGTGACGTTGGACTATGGTTGACCATGCTTGATTTTCATATTGTGACTACATTTGTCACAATGCGACATTAGATAATGGTTGTCCATGGTTGACCATGGTTCATTTTGATATTGAGACAGTACTTGTCACAATCTGATATTGGACCATGGTTAACCATGGTTATCACAATGTGACATTGGACCAAAAGACAATATTTCATACAATGTAAAATTGGACCATCGTTGACCATGGTTGGCTATGATCATAAAGAAAAGGGATTTATATTAAGCCCTAGAATTAATATTATAAACCTTCTGAATAATATTATACCCTAGGAATATGAAACCTTAGATTAATAAACCTAGGAGATTGATAATATAAACCCAAGGGAATGATAAACCTAAAAGATAAATTATGAAACCCCAAGGTATTATAAGCCAAAGGGAATAATATTAAAGATAAATATTATAAACTCAATGTATATAAAGCTTAAGATAGATACTATAAACCCTAAAATAAACATTCTTGATTACGATTGATTTTCATATTGACACAATCTTTGTCACAATTGAATATTGGACCATGGTTGACCATGGATGACCATGGTGGTCACAATGTGGCATGGGACCAAGAGACAATCCTTGTTAGAATGTGACCATGGTTGCTTTCCATATTGAGACAATCTTTGTCACAATGCAACGTTGGAACATGGTTAACCATGGTTGATTTTCATATTGATACAATCATTGTCACAATGCGACATTGATTTCTTTTCATATTGAGAAAATATTTGTGATAAAGTGATGTTGGACGATGGTTGACCATGATTATAAGCCCAATGGATTTATATTAAACCCAAAGATTAATATTATAAACTCTATGAAAAATATTATACCCTAGCTATATGAGCCCTTAGATTAATAAACCTAACCGATGGATTTTATAAACCCAAAGTAGATAAAACTTAACATAAATATTATAAAACTTAAAATAAACATGGTACACCATGATTTATTTTAATATTAACATGATGTTTGGCATAATGTGACACGAATTAGCATTGACCATGTTTCACCATGATTCTAAACCCACTGGATTTATATAAAACTCTAGGATTAATATTATAAGCCTTATGAAAAATATTATACCCTAGGAATATAAACCCTTAGATTAATAAACACAAGGAATTGATATTTTAAACCAAAGGGAATAATAATCCTGATGGATCATTTCTAAAACCTCAAGGTATTATAAACCCAAGGGAATAGTATTACACCCAAGGGAATAATATTACATGCAATGGATTAATATTATAAATTGAAGGTATATAAACCCTAAGATAAATATTATAAACCCTAAAATAAATATCATTGACTATAGTTGACCATAATTTATTTTCATATTGACAAAATCTTTGTCAAAATCTGACATTGGACTATGGTTGGCCATGATTGATTATCATATTGAGACAAAAGTTCTCACGATGTGACGTTGGACATTAGTTAGCTACGGTTGACCATGGTTGACTTCTATATTGAGACAATCTTTGTCACAATGCGACATTGGACCATGGCTGACCAGCTTTGTAACAATGGGACCATGTTTGACCATGATTCACCATGGTTCATTTTGATATTGAGACAATCTTGTCATAATGGTATGTTGGAACATCATTGACCATGGTTGATTTTTGTATTGAGACAATCAATGTTACAATGCTACATTAGTTGATTTTCATATTGATCAAAGCTTTGTAATCATATGATGTTGGACCATGGTTGACCATGATTGTAAACCAAATTGATTTATAATAAACCCAAATATTAATATTATAAACCCTGTGACTAATATTATACCCTAGGAATGTGAACCCTTAGATTAGTAAATGCAAGGGATTGATATTATAAACCCAAGGGATTAATACTAAGAACCCTAATATTAAACCTAAGGGATAACTATTATAAAACCAAGGTATAAAACCCTAAGATAAATATTATAAATCCTAAAATAAACATGGTTTATGATGCCTTACCATGATTGATCTTATTACCAAGACAATCTGTGTCATAATGCGACACTCTAATAAACCCAAGGGATTGATATTATAACCCCAAGGGTATAATAAACTAAAGGGATCAATATTATAAATCCAGGGTATTATTAACCTAAGGAAATAATATTAAACCCAAGGGATTAATATTATAAACCCAAGTTATATAATCAGTAAGAAAAATATTATAAACCCTAAAATAAACTTGGTTAACCATGATTGACCACGATTGATTTTCATATTAACCGAATCTTTGTCACAATGTGACGTTGGACTATGTTTTACCATGATTGATTTTCATATTGAGAGAAAATTTGTCATAATGTGACATTGGATAGTGGTTGGCCATGTTTCACCATGGTTGATTTTCATATTGAGACAATCTTTATCACAATGTGACATTGGACCATGGCTAACGATGGATGACCATGGTTGTCACAATGTGACATTAGACCAAGAGACAATATTTCTCATAATTTGACCATGTTTATTTACCATGGTTTACCATGATTTACCATGGTTTATTTTCATATTGAAACAATATTCTTCACAATGAGACATTGGAACATGGTTAACCATGTTTGATTTTCATATTGAGACAATCGTTGTCACAATGTGACATTGGTTTTCCTATTGAGAAAATATTTCTCACAATGTGTCGTTGGACCATGATTTACCATGATTATAAATGAAATGGATTTATATTAAACCTAATGATTAATATTATAAATGCTATGAATAATATTATACCGTAAGAATATTAACCCTTAGAGTAATAAACCCAAGGGAATAATACTAAAAAGACAAGAGATTATAAACCCAAGGGATAAATATTATAAAATTAAGGTATAAAAACCCTAAGATAAATATTATAAACCCTAAAATTAATATGGTTAACCATGCCTTACCGTCATTGATTTTCATACCATTATGGGCTTTGTCATAATGCACCATGGTTGATTTTCATATTGAGACAATCATTTCCACAATGCGATATTAGTTGATTTTGATATTGACATTTTTTTTTTCACAAATGTGAGCTTGTACCATTGTTGACCATGATTATAATCCTAATGGATTCACATTAAACCTAAAGATTGATATTATAAACCCTATGAATAATATTATACCCTAGGAATATCAACTCTTAGATCAATAAACCAATGAGATTGATATTATAGACCTAAGGGATGAATTCTAAAGCCCAATGGTATTATAAACCCATGGGAATAATATTAATCCAAGGTATTAATATTATAAACTGAAGGTATATAATCCCTAAGTTAAATATTATAAACCCTAAAATAAACATGCTTGACTGTAGTTGACGATGGCTCATTTTAAATTGAGACAATCTTTGTCATAACATGACATTATACCATGGTTGATCATGGTTGAGCATCATTGGTTTTCATATGGACACGATCTTTATGACATCGCAACATTGGACCATGTTTGATTTTCATATTTTGAAAATATTTGTCACAATGTGATGTTGGACCATGGTTGACCATGTTTGTAATTATGATTATAAACCCAAGGGCTAAACCCTTACATTAATAAACCCAAGGAATTGATATAATAAATCCAAGGGACTAATAAATGCAAGGGATTAATACTAAAAACCTAAGGGAATAATATTAAACCCTTGGGTTTAATATTATAAACCCAAGGTATATAAACCCTATTAAATATTATAAACCCCAAAATAAACATGGTTGACCATTATTTGTTTACATATTCATAGAATCTTTATCACAATGTTATGTTTGACCATTGTTGACCGTGATTGATTTTCATACCAATACAACCTTTGTTACAATGTGACTTTGGACCATCATAGATTTTTATATTGAGATAATGTTTGTCACAATGCGATGTTGGACAATGGTTGGCCATGATTGATTTGTATATTAAGACAATCTTTGTCACAATAAAATGTTGAGCCATGTTTGACCATGGTTGATTTCATGTTGAAACAGCCTTTGCAACAATGCGAAGTTTGACCATCGTTGACCATTGATGACCATGGTTGTCATAATGTAACTTTGGACCAAGAAATAATCTTCCTCACAATGTGACAATGATTCTTGACAATTGTTAATGACGATTCATTTTCATATTGAGACAATCTTTGTTAGCATACGACATTGGAGCATGGCTGACCATAGATAACAATGGTTGATTTTCATATTTAATAATAATAAGTAATTAATGAATAATCATATATTATTAATAATTAATTAAAAATTATTGATTAAATAATTGATGTCTATTATTATTATTAATTTTTCCTCTGGAAAAATCCATAAATATTTCATTAATGAGCAGAAAATTTACATAAGAGAGTCTGTTTTATCAGTGTTATCAGTTTGCTGTTAAGTCGCATTACCACGCAGGGTATGCTCAACCGTTCTATTGCATTGTTCTGTACATCTATTTCAAAGAATCAAAAAACATTCAGTATGGGTCTGTAAAGTAAAGCCTATTATTATTATTAATTATTACATATTAATTATTAATTAATTATTTTTCATAATAGATTATTAATTATTGATTAATTAATTATTTAATATTAATACTAATATTATTATTCTTTGATAATCCAGCCCTCAGCCACAAGGAAAGACCTAAAGCCACCTCAGACCCTAAGAAGCCCAACATCTAATCTCACTAAGGAATCTGAATCAAGGTACAATGGAGTGAAAATGGATATCTTTCTCCAAGAACCAATTCATTCAAATGATTTAGTAGTAGGATGTAGCAAGCCTAAACATATGGAAGAGGAGCCTGAGAGTATTGACATTGGGGATTTGGATATATTTAGCCTCGAGCAAGCTTTCAAAAGGAAAGAGTTTGATAAAATCCCAGATAGACAACTTAAAAGTTTGGAGGTAATCCTTTCTAGAGGAAATCAGCAACGAACTTTAGGATTCCAACCGGGAAGTCAATGGGATGGGAAAAACCTTCCCAAAGATACCAAGAAATGAGGAAGAAAAACATATCTACAAAGAACCATCATCATTGGGGAAATGTTGGTGGAGTCAGGAAGATATTCCAAATTAACAAAGTATTACAGGGCGCTACCCAATCTTGAACCATGAAGCTGACGTTATCGAACTTAAGAGAGTTAAACAGCCATGTGAAGTGTAAAATGATAAAAAACATGATACATCAGGAGAAACCTCAAATTTTCTTCATGCAAGAGACAAAATGTAATAGTAATACCCTTGGCACCATTCTCTCAAAATCCTCACAGGAAGCCAGTCAATAGGGTGGATGCTTCAAGAGCCTCAAGGGGACTGGCAATCGCATGGGATACGCAAACTATTTTGCTCGCTAATTTTCATGCGAATCATAATCTCATTCAAGCAACTTTTCATGTTATTGGGACCAATATTCATGCACATCTAACCAATGTTTATTTCCCTCAAGATGCTACAAACAAATTGGCATTGTTGAACACAGTTGCAAGGATCAACTCCACCAAAGCCCATCCTCTTTGGATTACAGTGGGGAACTTCAATATGATCACTAAACTTGAAGAAAAGAATGGACACTGAGTCAAACTAGAAATGGAAAGCAACCACTTCAAGGAATTCATACAAAATAATTGGCTCATTGATTTTCCTTTTAACAATGGAATGTACACATGAAATAATAAAAGATCAGGCTTGCAATAAATAGCCTCATGACTAGATTGCTTTTTGTTATCTGATAATGCAATTCATGTAGGAGGAGATTTTACTCCCTCAATCTTGCCTTTTTCTCGGTCAGATCACTGGCCCATATCTTTGCAATGGCAAAGACCTGGAAACTCCACAAGGAGACCCTTCCATTTTAAAGCATTTTGGCTTACCCACACGGTATTCAGTAATATGGTCCTCTCCATTTGGAAAAGCTTCATACCCCCCGAAGGATAAAAAATGTATCAACTTCAACAACAGCTCAAACATCTCAAAGCACATATCAAGTAATGGAATCCAACGACCTTTGGACATATCTTTCAAGCCCAAAGAGCTCTAGCACAATAAATGATGGAGATTCGGAAAAAATAATTATTGAAGGAAGAACAGAAGCCTTGGTTGAAAAAGAAAAGAACCTTCAGAATCAATTAGATGAAAGAAGAAAGCATGAAGAGATCCTCTGGAAGTATAAATCTAGAGTAAAATGACTAAAAGAGGGAAAGCGGAACACTAATATTATCAATCTCATAGGTTTATTAATCTAAGGTTTCATATTCCTAGGGTATAATATTATTCATAGGGTTTATAATATCAATCTTTAGGTTTAATGTGAATCCATTAGGATTATAATCATGGTCAACAATGGTCCAAGCTCCAACACTTCAAAGAAGTTCATCAGGAACCAAAAATCAACAAACAGTAGCAATAGGACAGATTCTCTAACACATCCCTAAAATCATCACAAAAGAACATAATCAATTACTCCTTAGACCAGTTACTCGATAGGAAGTTGAAACAACAGCGAATCAACTCAAAGAGGAGAAAGCTCTTGGACCAAATGGATTTACCTCCAACTTCTTTCATAAATTTTGGGATCTCATCAAAATGGATGTCTGGCAAGTTGTGGAAGAATCTAGAACTTTGTATTGGTTTCTTCCATCTCTAAATGCTACCTTTATTGCACTCATACCTAAAGAAGAGCATTCTATAACTCTGTACAAATTCAGACCAATAGCTCTCTGCAATGTTATCTACAAAGTCATAGCATCCCATTTGAAACTGTTGCCCCCTGCTAATATCGCCAGAACAATCCGGATACGTAGAAGGATGGAAAATCATTGACGACATCATCCTCACACATGAGATCGTTCATTCTTTAAAGCACAACAAAAAAAATGGTATGCTCCTCAAAATTGATCTCTCAAAATCTTTTGACAAATCAAGCTGGATATACATGCAAAGAATGTTATTTGCCTTGGGTTTGTCTCCACCCTGGGTTAGATGGGTAATGAATCTGGTGTCCTCTACTTTTTTTCTCCATTTTAGTAAATGGCATTCCCTCTCAAACTTTCCATCCCTCTAGAGGCATTCACCAAGGAGACCCTCTCTCTCCGTTTCTTTTTGTGTTAATGACTGAAGGGCTAGGACTTATAATTAAGAACACTCTACAAACTCGGTAGCTTAGAGGCATCTCACTCCATAAATCCACATCCATTACTCATCAACAATTTATAGATGACGAAATGTTGTTTGGGCACCCTTCAGTTCAAGAAGCATTTAAATTTAAATCCCTACCTGATGAATATTTGGAAACATCTGTAGCCAACATCAACACTGCAAAATCCTAAATTTTCTTTTTTCACACTCCCCTCTCCACTCAATCCTCTGTATCTTACATCCTCAGACTTTCTAAAGCCTTCCTACTCTCAAAGTATTTAGTAGCCCCCTTGTCTGATTGTTTGTGTCGCTTTTAGCCATTGTCTATATCCTTGATTGAGGGCTAG
>Ga0181464_1001352_pt2 | contig 11090 bp, 11 predicted proteins | sample InSIn2gowninarea_FD_119074 | JGI IMG/M metagenome (GOLD analysis project Ga0181464, IMG submission 119074) | Clean room microbial communities from NASA Spacecraft Assembly Facility at Jet Propulsion Laboratory, Pasadena, California, USA -... ...
TTATTATTATTAGGGGGCATTACATAGGGTTTTCTATAGGATTGAGACTAGTTGTAAGGTCATACTAATGGTTCTATGAGATGTCCTAACCTTCCCATGCAAGGTAAGAAAATTCATAAAATCCTAAATATCCAAACCATGAAAGCACCTTCTAAACAAAAATTATGTAAAAAATTAATTAAATTTCTAGAACCATACATCTTCCACATGTGGACGTAGATGACTCTTCTTCTTAGCATTCAATTCCATGCTTGCTCCAAAAGATTGCTCTAAATTACAACTCCAAAATTATCTTTTACTTGTTGAATGAGAGCTTATCAATTGACCACCCTACCATGTTTTAAGGGTACTCTTCTTCCCCTAGAACCCTCAAGTTGCAAGGGTTGTATGAAGGCAATATGAAGGTTTGTACATGACACCAAAAATGTATGGTTTGCACCCTCCTTGTCAATGGATTGTGTGCCCCTTCAACAAGGTATGAAGTCCCAATTCTAAAACCAAACTTGAACAAGCATTTCCCACAATCAAAGACCAAAATTTCCACCATTTCACCCTTAAAATTCGCAACATTAGAACAACCATCCAACATTAGAAAGCATCATGCGTCTCTCATGGCCACCCTCCCTCTCTTCTTATAGTACTTATGTGAGATGCCACATGCCATCTATAGGGAACCATCCTGACTACCACTACTTGATTTGTGAGGTGTGGCTTTCATATAAGCATAACCAAATTATTGAACGTTGTGCTAAGCTTCCTTGTTAAAATTAAAATGAACTAATATTTTTGAGACCAGGATTGTTTAGAAAGTTAATTTCATTATATTGATATAAATGATCAAATAATGGTGAATACATGTATCATGAGATTGAACAATCATGGGATTTTATGGGTCTCTACACAATGCACAATATTAATACTATTCCTCTAGGAAGGCCCACGATTATCAAGAAGTTCATATTTTCTTGCCACATGGATCAAGAATAGAAGTATGACAAGTTTCAACTAGTCATCACCAATCATCCTTCATTTTTCATAATTTAAGTCATGTTGTTCTTTGTGCCATGCTTGATTTGCATGTCTTCTTAAGTCATTAGATACACATGCAATTGAATTCCTGTGTGGTACATTTTATTAGCATTATAGTCAATAACATGTGCATTTAGGCGGGTAGTTAGGGTACATTTTATGTCTAAGATGCATGCATGATATTTATAAAATTATAAGTAAGTCATATTGAAACAATAAAGTTAAAGGAAATTTAGGGAGAGGAAAGTAGAAGAATTGGCATGCCCCTCCATTTGCCAAGGGTATGTATTATATTATTTTAATAAAGTGATTATAATAGGGAATGGAAACTTGTTGGGGTACATTCTATATTTTTTAGTTCTAACGTGAACTGATGTATTTATTTTATTTTATTTATTTGAGTTTGGTTTATCTAGAAATATGATTGGTCTATATCACTTTTGTGAATATTGGATAATGGTGTATGCATTTTGAACCATGAACTATAATTATTGAACTATTTGGACTCACCTTGGGCTAATTGACCAAAAAGGAGTGAGAGGCCAAGTATGTGTGCACAAAGGAATTCTATTAAAGAAAATTAATTGAACAAGGAAGGTAAACTAGTATAGTTCTAGTGGAAGTAAGCTCAAAAGGTTGTCGAAACCAAAAGAAAACATATATATTTGATGTATATATAGTGAAGTATGACATTATAAATAATAAATCACTTAGAATTGTATTTACCATTCTTGGACACTTTGTGTATGTGTATGCATATCTTCTCAAATATTTATATTTGATAAGTATTAAATGTATTTTTAGTTGAATGAAACAATTTAGACTATGTGAGTTTCCTTTTATTAAATTTAACCTTAAAATTGTGTAATTGTTTAATTAATTTGAAAAGCAACGGGTTATTACATTATATGAACATTGATTATACTTGTGCTTGGGGCTATTGTTGACCTAAGTGAGGTCCTTCCACCTGGTATGGAAAACTTTTGGGCCATTAACTTTTTGACAAAGTTTTTTAAAGGAAGGGTGTATGTAATAATCCATCCTAACTAGCTCTACTTGATTTGCAAGATATAACTTTAGTATGAGCATAATCAATTATTATACTTTACTATGATCAAATATTGAAATCTTATGTGTGTTACTCACTTTTGAGACACTCATGATATATGACTTCATGATTATTCCTTTGTTATGAGATGTGTATGTGTGCGTGCAATATAGTCAAGAAAACCTTCTAACTATTCCTAGGTTATTTATTTTACCAAATGATTTTATGACCTCGTTAGTTTATTGGTTATCTACGAAGTTCAAATTAGTTTAATACCAATTACATAGCAATGATCTATGACCTTGAACCTTAAAAAACTCGTGTTGATTATGTGAAACCAAATGCAGTTCACTATGATAACTGTTAAATTTGGGTATCTTCTATGCTGAGAGCAATTTACTTCAATTTTTCATTTTAGCCCAATGACAATATTCAGATTAGCAATCACATCAACATGATAGTAAAGTGCAGATAGAACATAAACATAAACATCAGAAGACAAGAGGACACAAGATGTGGCGCTAGCCAAGGACAAACCCCAATGTGGGGAAACCCTTGATCAATTCTTCTTATATTCTTCAATAGTTCAGCAGAGAGAGGGATAGTACAAATACATTTGAAGTTAACACTTTAACTTGCCAAAATGAGAGATCAGACATCAAAGATCTTCACCATGAATATGACACAATGCAGCAGATGATAAGCCTAAAGCATCTCAACCAAATACCTAGATTATTGAAGCTTCCTTTTATAAATCTCTTCCTCCTTTGTTGCTTCCCTAATCATGTCAAGGCTGCCCATCTGGCACCTTTCATATGCAACAAGGACTAATTCATTTCATGGCAGACCTGAACACTAGATAGAGCACAATCGCACAACACTCTAAACAAACCCCACAGTCCACCTATTTGACTACAGCTTGCCTGCACACATTTGCTCCAACAATACCCTGCCTTATAGGGTCTGAATACAGCATTTAAGGAGGCCTCCAACTGCTGACTATGGTCTGTAGCCTAGCCCAACAGTTGATTGTAACCTTGTCCCTTCATACAGCAATCCAATCAACCTTCAAGCAACAATCCCATAACTCCTCCTCATTGGATACTTTTTCCAAGCATATCATACCCAAGCATGGCCATGTTTTCACCCTATGATTGTGTCTCAGTAAGAGAAGTATGAACCACTCATCCTTCCTACATAGCAAACCACTAGGGGAAGGCTAAACCACTCCCCTTGTGATTGTTCATCGCTCTAAGAAGTACCCCCAAGCCGCTCGGAGCTCAAAGTCCATATCATGCAGGACCTTCAGGAGAGAGTCTCTCCACGACTCCTAGTCGTTCATCAAAAAGTCAAGAATTTGACCTTTCCCAGGGGCTTCATCTGAATAGCGCTGACCTGCACATCAGTCCGAGAGTGATGGAGCCTTCTTGCTCCTCGTTGTCCCATATCCTAGATAAAGTGGCACCTAATGTCTATATGTTTGGAGCGATCATAGAACATAGGATTCCTCAACAATCGAATCCCCCTCTGGTTATCACAGAAGATCACGATGGTATCCAACACGTGTCCAAAAAGCTCACAGAAGAGCTTCCACAACTAGACAGCTTCCCAGGATGCCATACTCACAGCTATGTATCTGGCCTAAGCAATGCTCAAAGCAACCGACTTCTGCTTCTTGCTCATCCAAGATATCGAAGAAGAACCCAAAGAGAATCAGCACCCATAAGTGCTCTTGCGATCCTCCACACTTCCTACCCAAGCATCATCAGAATTGCAGCTTCACATTCCCGACAGTATATCGCAATCCATGAGTGATTATGCCCTGAAGATATCTTAGAAGTTTCTTGGCACCTAACTTACACATCTATCTAGATGGGAGTTCACCAAGAACATCAATGCTACTATGAGTTGATGAAACTCAGAGGCATTTCCCAAATCAGCATCGGCAGCACTACCGCATAACCTTTTAAAGTTAAGCTCCATCGGGGTAGTCACAGGCTTGCAGTTCATCATTCCAAATCTGGAATCCAGCTTCCTCTTACTTTTGCAAATGAAAGGGTCTCTACCTGTCAGAAATAGGTCAGCCTCATAAGGTACCATTATGAGAGGTCTATCATCCACAACCTTAAGGAAATGGTTTGGATCGGGTTCACTCCTAGTGAACTGCAGCTTCATCATATCACTGACAATCCTCTCACACCAAGATTCGGGTGCTTGCTTTAAATCATAGAGAGATTTCTTCAACTTGCATACATGAAATTTCTGATCATGAATCTCAAACCCCTCAGGTTGTTGTACATCTGTGGTCTTGCTATTACATGAGGGAAATCGTCCCCTGGTAAGTTTTCCTTTGGTACATCTTAGACATGTACCTACATGCTCTTCTTTTAACTCGGGCATCTCTGTCACCATCTGTCTCACATCAGGTAGCGCCCCACAATGAAGATGGGCAGACATCCGGTGCCATAGAAAAGATGTGTCACACGACATGGTCCCCATTGGACTTCCTGCATCTTGATACAAATTTCCAACCTTGAACCCAAGAGTAAAAGCATCTTTAAAATTCCTTTTCCAAACACGTTAGCTTTCCATCGATGAATGCCACCTTGTAATCTTTGATTTCCATTACCGAAATGGACACCAAGTTCTTCTTGAGATCAAGTACATACAAACTTCTTGTGAGTTACCCTGATCAATTTGAATAAAAACATTCTTTGCACCCTTTACGAGATATGTGGCATCGTTTCCAAGTATAATCTCCAAGATTATTTCCTTCTCTATCATATTAGAGAGTGTTTCCTTATATCCGGTGAAGTGCCTTGAGGCATTACTATCAATAAGACAATTTCCCAAAGAGTCCAATGGAGAGGGCCAACATAAGATAATACTAATTTTGCTTTATCAGAAACAGCATTTGATTCATCATACCTGGAGTTCCATGCTTTATTGAAGAATCGTCCATTTTCATGATGCCCTGCATTCCTTTTTCCTTTTCCATTGTACCTATCATTCCTTCGATCATTGAAGATGCCCTTGGAATGACTGTGATCATCATCATGAGATGTGTCCCCTCTTATTTTGACATTCCCTCGCATAATGGCCAAACTTATTGCAAGCAAGGCATCTCCCCTTCCTTCCACCCTTAGATCCGGATTTTCCATTGAAGTGATCTTTAAATAGGCTACCAAATTCTTTCATTGCGCCACTCTGATAATATTCTTTGCTTCGACTTCACCCTTAGTGAATTTGATCTTTGGAGCAACTGGTGGATTTGATGGAGGCTCAAGGATTTTACCCTTCACATAGTCCAACATTTCTTACTCTCGAGAAGTGGGATGAGGAAACCATTGAGCCTTTTTGTCCTTTCCAACTGTCTTCGGTGATTGCTCTCACTCTTGCTTGGGCTTTGTCTTCACCTCAACTTTGATCCATGTTAAATTTAGGTATGTTCTATGTTGAGAGCAATTTACTCCAATTTTTCATTTTAGCCCAATGATAATATTCAGATTAGCAATCACATCAACATGATAGTAAAGTGCAGATAGAACATAAACATAAACATCAGAAGACAAGCCAAGACAATAGGACACAAGATGTGGCGCCAGCCAAGGACAAATCCAAATGTGGGGAAACCTTTGATCAATTCTTTTTATATTATTCAATAGTTCAGCAGATAGAAAGATATAGTACAAATACATTTGAAGTCAACACTTTAACTTACCAAATGAGAGAACAGACATTAGAGATCTTCACCATGAAGATGACACAATGCAGCAGATGATAAGCCTAAAGAAGCTCAACCAAATACCCAGATTACTGAAGCTTTCCTTCTATAAAGCTCTGCCTCTTTTGTTGCTTCTTGATCATGTCAAGTGTATGGTCTAAAATGTGATGCAAATTAGAGTTTCATTTACTATCAATCAGGGTAAGTAACCTTCGAGGATCATCCAATATATATGGACTTAGAGATAAACTAAACTAAACTAGGTGAAGAAATGCCAAAGCTCCCTTACAAGAGGTTTTTCATTGGGATCTCCAACACCTATTTAGTCATTTAACAAAATGAAATCTAAAAATTAAAAGACATTGTGATAAGTATAAGAAATATTAAAGCTCCCTTACAGGAGACTGCTCATTAATATTTCTAATCATCTTAATCAAAAAAACCAAATTCTGATTGATTGCATGAAATATTAAAGCTATCTTACAAGAGACTATTCATTTATATCTCAAGCACATAAATCAGAAGCTTAAACTAATGAAATCAAACATTAAATAACACTCAAATCCATTGAAGGAAACATTGATACTTTCTTACGAAAGCTCATTCGTTAATATTTCAAACATATTAACCTAATAATTTAATCTAATGAAGTTCATAAACAAACATAAAATAAAAGCCTACCAAAATAAAAGTGTACTTGCTAGGCAATGGAGATCCTTCCAAGGATTCACAAGCACACCAAAAGAGAATTCAAATTAGAGGATCAAAGAAGCTCCCTTTTATTTATCACAATCTTCAACGTACAATGGCTAAAAGCTCATATGATCCTAACCAAAACTATTCTAAATTCTACTAGGTTATAAGATTCCAAAAATTAAGATTACAAAGAAAATGAAGATTACAAATGAAGAAGATAACACTCCTATTTATACAAAAGCTATGATAACAAACTCATAAATGTAAATCCACTATTCCCTCCTTTGATCCACATATTTCTCAGCCAATGGTGACACATAAGCCTATCCTCCATAATCTCCTCCATGAGGTCCATGATCTTCTCAAATTCGAATTTGAACATAGAGTGCCACATAAAGATGCCTTGGAAGCTTCCTTTGTACCTACACATGTCAACAAACTCATTCTAATTGTTAGGTATAAGTATATGGAGATTGTTTTCTAAAGTTTAACCACAAATTCACTTAAAAATACTAAGAATTAATAATGTTTTGGAAAACACTATGGTAACCCATTTGATGATGAAAGTGAAGCTGATGTGGTGACATGGTGGTGGAATAGAGTGAGAAAATGTGTGAAAGGAGTGAAAGTGAATGTATTTTAAAGATAATTCTCAGGCCCAACATACCCCCAAACTAAAGGCTTTGCATGTCCTCATGCAATCAATTACATTACTTTTTGATACTTGAGCTTTGGCTTATACTTTGCATGATATCGTTTAGTTGACTTTTGCAAAGTGTTTTTGATGAATTGCAACTTGGTTGGTTCTTGTGTGTCAACCATATTTTGTTTGTTGCATTCAATTTTAGTGTATGATCTTTGCATCATGATAATTTGATTTCTATTGCAAAGTATTTTGTTGGAATGCATCATGGTTGGTTCTTGTGTAACAACCATGATTGTGTTGCATCCAATTAGCTTTTAAGTACCTTTTACAAAGCCATTTATATGCGTGAATATATTTTGAAGGTATGTGGGTTCTAGAATGTGATATATGAATATGGAAAAATATGAATGTAACAAAGTATGAATGTAAATGTACCTTCCCCCCAAACTAATGGTTTTGCCAGTTCTATGAAATGAGAAAATGAAGTTTTTCCAAAAATTATCATTCTAGCTTTTAGGGAATTAAATGGTTAAAAGTCAGAAAATATCATACCTCAACTTACCCTTTCAAAAATGGATGAGAGTTGTGCATATGTGGCTGCAAAATTCTAATTAGTCTTCTTCACTTGGCTGTGAAAATGATGGATGAAGTCGGAAAAGTGAATCTTTTATTGTTGCTACATCTGCTGCTAGATCTTCTATTGAATGTTCGAAATCTACTGTTGAATGTGGTTGAAAATTTATAAGGTTCGGAAGGTATACAAAATTTAGAATTTACACTTTCCCCCCAACCTTATTTATTGACTTGTCCTCAAGTCATTTACATCAAAAACTGAAAAGTAATGAAAGTAAATATGCTTCCTCTGTTACAAAATCATTAGTCTTCAAGTCTTCAATGCTCTTTGGCACAGTCCTTGTCATGTGAATAAATGTTTCGACGTCGAACATAACAAGAAATTGTTAACTTAGTGGCCATTGATGGATGCCACTAGTCAACACGAGATCTCCCACCTTTGATGTGGATGAGAGTCAAGATGCCCCGAACACATCTTTCTAAGTATGAATGAATTTGTTGTTGTCGAATACTTAGAAGATCTGATGAACAAGGGACATTGATGTATTCCCTTGTTTATTGGCACGATAGCTTGCCCTTAAGGCATGCAAGCTTCAAGGTGTTTTTAGAAGAATATTTAGACTCAAGGACTATGGACTCAATGGTGTATGGAAGCAAGGTTTTATTTGCAAGTGTAGGAAAAAGGAAACTGACAATGAATATGTAAAGTGAAACGAAAAGCTAGTAAATGAACTTCGTTGCTTTTATTGGTGGGTTAGGATTGAAGAAAATGTAATGAAGTTTATGTGGATAATGCGAAATGGATAATGACTCTTGCTGAGAAAAAGTGAATTACGACATGCAAAATCGCAAGAATAGCAAATCTACTTCTTAATTCTAGAATTTCTTCTAGAATAGTTGAGTTTGACCTGTGTTGGCCAGCCACCTGTAGATGTCAAATTCAAATGTTGATAGGTATTTCACCATCCTTGTACATTTAGGAACAAATCCCAAGTCTTTGAATTTGCTTATCCGTCATGCAACATATCAAACCATTAAACCCTTAAAGGAAGTTAAAAGAACTTGTAATTTTTTGGAAATGTCGTTCTTATGATCATGGTCTTGTTCTTTTGAATTTCTCATGAAAATAATATTTTGACAACTAATTGTCATCACAATTTAATCTCCTTAATGATAAGTTGATCATCCGAAACCTGCTAAAAAACTTGGCATAAAGAACATAAGTTTGTTCAAGAAGAGATGGCCATTCCCTTCCTGATGCTTACGCAAAAATTGTATGCCAAAATGAAACAGATTATGGAATATCAAAAGCATAATTTTAGTCTATTTCATGATGTTAATACAGTCTATTTTTAATAAAAACAATAACCATAATAAATAAATCAACTTCCTGTTTATGTCTGATGACTCATGGAATGTGCATGTAAAAGCTTGGCATTGTAGATTTGTGGTGTCAAGAATCTTAGCATGCCTAATTCACTAATAGATGGTGGAATAAGTCCTTTCACTAATTTGCTTGAAAGATCTATAAGTCCTTTCACTGATTTGCTTGAAAGATCTCTACAAAAACAACACAAATAACTCGTTCAAGTAGAGTCTCAGTAAACATACTTAGTCCAAGTTGTAATGTTTTGTGCAAAAGGAAAAAGGTCTTTCAAAGAGGAATTCCCAGCTCATAAGATAATAGGTTTTTATTGTCACAACCTTTAGACCTTAATGCCACAAATTTCCAAGCTATCTGCACTGAATTTACAGAATCCAAGCAATGGTGGTAAAAGGTGTAGGTACAACTCTTATTCAATGGTATGAGAACACGGATAATCTTGTAAAAAGGCAGAGATCCGAGATCCTTCTTTGCCCTACAAATTGAACCTTAAAGTTTCTGTCCTATTCATATGTCTGTGAGGAGAATTTTAAAGTCCTAGTCACCACTTGTCCAAGATAGAAAACGTTTTTCCTCATAGCAGTTTGCTAGAAACGCATAGTGATTTTGACACATCATTTTAAAAATTGATTTCTAGCCAAATAAAAATGGATTTCTAAAAAATAAGATGTGGGTTTTTCTCAAAACAGGGGCAGTTATAAAACCCAGAAATGTTTTGCACCAATTTGTAATCAATCGGGAGATATGTGGAGTTCTCTGGAGCCTTATTTGGCAAACTACGTGTGAAAAAACGTTTTTTAATTCATGCAAAGACTGTCCTGCAAAACGTGGTATTATAGATATTGAAGACTACAAAGAAACTAGGTTCCACACCATAAAACCCCAGTCATTGGTTGTTTATCCCTGGTTACTATTCTCGAGTTGCTTTCACCTTATGTTGACTATAATTTCAAAATTTCTGGAAGTATATGAAAAACAGAGGAATGAGCTTAAAAAAAAAAGGATAAATTGTTCAAATGCAGGCTACAAATTAAGCTCAGTATTAAAAATCAGGATTTGGCCCTCCAAATTCAAGGAGATGACTGAACTTTAAATGATGCAAATCGGTCTCCAAAGACTTAACGAAATTCTCCCCTAAACCTGTGTTTTCTTGGTCCTCCAAAAGAGAAATAAATTCAGTCTGATAGAGATATATCTCAGCCTAACAATACTTTTAGTCTCCAACAACAACGAACTTCAGAATTTCCAAAATGATTGGCTTGATTCATCTGCGAAATATTTTGAACCACTTCTTGATCTAGAAAGCCATTTCAATATTTGCAATGGAGGGAGTGAAATCACTGGAGAATGAGATACGCTGATAGCTATCAATATCTTCTCTAATTCATAGCTTCACAATATCTGCATGGAATCATCAAATCATTAAATTGCTCAAATAGTGCTATAAAATCTGCGTGTAATCATCAAATCGCTCAAATTGGAATATTGTTGTAGTAGGTTAGATAGATCCGTGCCATCACTTTTGTCCTTTCTAAATGAGGTAGTTGACATGATGTCATTGCACTTTCTATTGTTACAGAGCAAAGAAGGAAGTTGGGGTATTTCAAAAGGCAATTACCAATTGCAAACCTTGAATGCTCTCTTTTTCTTCTTCAGAGGGAAGATTCAAGCGTGTGTGAACCTTTTTCTTTTTCAACAATCCAAAGATGGTACTTGGAAAGTCGGTGTGGCAGCTGTAGAGCGCGCCAAAGATTTAAGTGAGGGCCATTATTCTTCTCGAATTGCTAAACTGGCAAGGAAAATCCTTCTCAAATTGCTGAACTGAATGTTGTTCAAATTTATGTTCTAGTTCTTCCTTTGGAATTTTCGAGAAGCTTTGTCACACCTCTCACCAATAATTCAAGTCGCTCGTCCTTGTGGTGGCTAAGAAGAGGAAAATTTGTCTGCCTGTCTATGTTTCTGAACAGAAATCGGTTAATATTTGCTCGAG